>Ga0255338_1000720_pt1 | contig 85970 bp, 76 predicted proteins | sample MeOH1_35cm_T4_19_FD_203715 | JGI IMG/M metagenome (GOLD analysis project Ga0255338, IMG submission 203715) | Sandy soil microbial communities from University of British Columbia, Vancouver, Canada - MeOH1_35cm_T4_195 | ecosystem: Engineered > Artificial ecosystem > Sand microcosm > Unclassified ... | reverse complement strand
GGTGCAGAGCTCCCCCGAGAGAGGCACGCGCGTCACCGTCGTCTTCCCGGCGGCCCGGGAAGGGGCGCTCGTCTGAGGGAGGATCCGATGGACCAGAGAGTCAGCATCCTGTTGATCGAAGACGACCCCGACTACACGATGTTGATCAACGTGTACGTCAACGAGGCGTGCGGCGACGCCGTGAAGTACCTCATCGAGAGCGCCGTCAGCCTGCAGGGCGGCCTGGACCTGCTGTCCCGGCAGGAGTACGACATCGTCCTGCTCGACCTGATGCTGCCGGACAGCCGCGGGCTCGACACCCTCGACAAGATCCGGGCCAAGGCCCCCAGCATGCCCGTCGTCGTGCTGACCAACCTCGACCACGACGACCTCGGCGTCGAGGCCATCGGCCGCGGCGCCCAGGATTTCCTGTCCAAGAACAAGCTCGACGCCGGGCGGCTGCGCCACGCGATCGGCTTCGCGCTCGCGCGCGACCGCCTGTTCCTCCAGATGGAGCACCTCATCGAGGGGCTCCCCGACGGGATGCTGATCGTCGACCGCAGCCGCATGGTGCGCTACGCCAACGCGGCGGCCCTGTCCCTGTTCGAGCGGAAGCGCGAGCAGCTCGTTGGACGGCTGTTCGAGCACGCCCTGTCCCCCGACCGGGCCGTGGAGATCAAGCTCCCCGGCGCCCCCGGAGCGGAGCGGTCGGCCGAGATCCGCGCGGCCGAGATCGAGTGGAAGGGCTACCCGGCGTGGGTCGCCACGGTCCGCGACGTCAGCGAGCTCAAAAAGCTCGAGCAGGTCCGCGCCGAGGTCAAGGAGCGCCGCCACACCGACGGGCTCAAGGACCAGCTGCTGAGCACCGTGGCCCACGAGCTGCGCACGCCGCTGAGCGTGGTCAAGGCCGTCATCGGCACCTTGCGCGACCACCTCGCCGGCCCGCTGACCCGGGAGCAGGCCGAGCTCGTGGGCGCCGCCGACCGTCATATCGGCCGCCTGACCCGCCTGCTCAACAACTTCCTCGACCTCACGCGGCTGGAGTCGCGGCGCACGCGCGTCAGCCGCCAGCCGCTCGACCCCCTGGCGCTCGTCTCCGAGGTGTGCGAGGGGGTGCGCCTGGCCCATCGCGGCCGCTCCGTGGTGCTCAGCGTCGACCTCCCGCGGAGCCTGCCCTCCGTCCGGGTGGACGCGGACATGATCGCGCAGGTCCTGGGCAACCTCCTCGACAACGCCCTGCGCTACGCGCGCGGGCGCGTGACCGTTCGGGCCAAGGCGACCGAGGACGAGGTCGAGGTCTCCGTCGTCGACGACGGCCCCGGCATACCGACCGAGAAGCTGGCGCTGCTGTTCGACAAGTTCGTCCAGCTCGACCGTCCCAAAGGAGGCGAGGGCTACAAGGGGACCGGGCTCGGTCTGGCGATCTCGCGGGAGATCATGACGCTCAACGGGGGGCGGATCTGGGCCGACAACGCCCCCGGCCGCGGCGCCTGCTTCCGCTTCACCCTCCCGCTCGCGTCGAAGGCGGAGGCCGAGCCCGAGGAGGAGCTCTCCCATGCCCGCCCCTCCGAATGAGACCAGGAGGATACTGATCGTCGACGACGAGCGGGACCTCGTCGGCCCGCTGGTCCTGCGCCTGCGGTCCCTGGGCCGCTTCGAGGTGGCCGTCGCCTACGACGGCGCCGCGGGCTTCGAGGAGGCGGCGCGGTTCCGCCCCGACGTCGCGCTCATCGACCTCGCCATGCCCAAGCTCGACGGCTGGGGCCTGTGCGGCCGCCTGCGCGAGGACCCCCGCACCCGCGGGATCAAGGTCGTCATCATGACCGCCTGGCTGTCGCCGGACCTGGGACGCCACGCCCTGGCCGAAGGGGTCGCCGACCTCCTCGTCAAGCCGTTCGAGGACGAGGACCTGCTGAAGGCCTTGTAAGTTCACTCGTTGTTTGGGGGCGCCGACCCGCGCGGCGCCGTATACTGTGGCCGCGATGCCGAGGATCCTCAGCGTTGAAGACGACCCCGACTTCCAGCACCTGATCTCGATCGCGCTGCGCAATCAGGGCTTCGAGGTCCATTACGCGTTCACCGGCCCCGAAGGCATCGAGAAGGCCCTCTCGCTCAACCCCGACCTTATCCTCCTCGACATGATGCTGCCCGGCTTCAGCGGCGCGGAGGTCGTCAAGCGGCTGGCCAAGAACAAGGCGACGGTCGACATCCCGGTGGTCGTGCTCACCGCCTACCCGGCCGACGCCAATTTCTTCGAGAGCCAGATCAAGGCCCTCGGAGCGGTGGATTATCTGCGCAAGCCCGTGAACATGGAGGAGCTCGTCAAGGTCATGCGCCGCCTGCTGTCCTCGCGCAGGGCCAAGCCCCCGTTCGCGGTCTGGAAGCGCGGCGTCTTCCGGATCATGCCCGAGTCGAAATCCGTCTGGATCGGCGGGACATTGGTCGCCAACCTCGCGCCGAAGCGCTTCGAGGTCCTCTTCCACCTCCTGCAGAGCGACGGGCCGGTCTCCTGGGAGGAGCTCCTGCGCAACATCTGGGGCCGGGACGGGGCCAAGAACGACCTCGAGAAGGCCGTGCAGCGCCTGCGCGCGGACCTCGGCGCCGAGGGCTACCGCGTGGCCACGACGCGCGAGGGCTATCGCCTCACGGTCTGACCCGGGCTGACTCCGCTGACAAGCGGCGGATTGAAGCGCCCCGAGGACCGGGGCATACTTCCTCGGAATGGAGAAGTCCTCCGCCCGCCTGACGCCGGCGTCCGGGCTCGATTACCGGACCCTGTTCGAGTCGTGTCCGGGCCTCTACCTCGTCCTCCGCCCCGACTTCACGATCGCGGCGGCCAGCGACGCCTATCTGCGCGCGACGATGACCCGCCGCGAGGACATCGCGGGGCGCTTCCTGTTCGACGTGTTCCCGGACAACCCCGACGATCCCTACGCCGACGGGGTGCGCAACCTGCGCGCCTCGCTCGAGCGCGTGGTCCGGGAGCGCGCCGCCGACGCGATGGCGGTGCAGAAATACGACATCCGCCTGCCCGCCGCCGAAGGCGGCGGATTCGAGACGCGCTACTGGAGCCCGCTGAACTCCCCCGTCCTCGGCCCGAACGGGGAGGTCGCCTTCGTCATCCACAGGGTCGAGGACGTCACCGAGTTCGTCCTCCTCAAGCGCCGGGGCGTGGAGCAGGAGAGCGAGATCTACCTGCGCAGCCGCGAGCTGCAGGAGGCGAACCTGAAATTGCGCGCCGCCTACCGGGAGCTCGAGACGTTCAGCTACTCGGTGGCCCACGACCTCCGCGCGCCGCTGCGCGCCATCGACGGCTTCAGCAAGCTGGCGCTGGACCGCTACGGGGAGCTCCTCGGGGAGAACGGGGGAGACATCCTTCGCCGATTGCGCGCGGCCAGCGAGCGGATGGATTCGCTGATCGAGTCCCTTCTCGAGCTGTCGCGCACCTCGCGCGCCGCGGTGCATCGCGGGAACGTCGACCTGAGCGCCCTGGCCGAGGCCGCCGCCGTCTCGCTGCGCGAGGCCGAGCCGGGCCGCGAGGCGGAGTTCGTCGTCGCGCCCGGCCTCCGCGCCGACGCCGACCCGCACCTCGCCGAGATCGTCGTGCGCAACCTCCTCGAGAACGCCTGGAAGTACTCCGCCGTCCGCCCCCGCGCCCGCATCGAGTTCGGCTCCGAGGTCCGCGACGGGGAGACCTCCTACTTCGTCCGCGACGACGGCGTCGGCTTCGCCCCCCGCGACGCGGGCCGCCTGTTCACCCCCTTCCTGCGCCTGCACGAGGGGACCGAGATCCCCGGCAACGGGATCGGCCTGGCCATCGTCGCCCGCATCGTCGAGCGCCACGGCGGCCGGGCCTGGGCCGAGGGCGAGCTCGGGAAAGGCGCCGTCTTCCACTTCACGCTCGGCCCGTAAATCGCTAAGATAGGCCGATGCCCCTCACCTTCAAGCCCTACGGCGGACTCGACGGCCTCCTGGTCGTCGAGGGTCCCTTCTTCCCCGACGAGCGAGGGTACTTCTTCGAGGCCTTCCGCGCCGACGAGTGGGCCAAGGCCGGCCTCCCCCCGCTCGTGCAGGACAACCTGTCGCGGTCGAAGAGGGGCGTCGTGCGCGGCCTTCATTATCAGATCCCCCCCAAGGCGATCGGCAAGCTGGTGCGTTGCGCCCGGGGGAAGGTCTTCGACGCCGTCGTCGACCTTCGCCGCGCCTCGCCGACCTACGGCAAGTCCGCCGCGATCGAGCTCGACGACTCCGGCAACCGCATGTTCTGGGTGCCCGCCGGCTTCGCCCACGGCTTCTGCGCCCTGTCGGAGACCGCCGACATGACCTACAAGGTCACCGGCTACTGGAGCAAGGAGGTCGACGCCGGCATCCGCTGGAACGACCCCGCTCTCGGCATCCAGTGGCCCGTCTCCGCGGCCGACGCGATCGTGACCGCCAAGGACGCGGCCCTGCCCCTGCTCGCCGACGCCGCCAGCCCCTTCTAGTGTCCATCGTCCCGACCTTGCTCATCGAGCAGGTCCGCCAGGCGGCGCCCTTCCTGTTCGCGGGCCCCGAGCCCTCGGGCCCCGCCCAGCGCTACCTCCGCGTCCTGCGCGCCTACGACGGGCGGGAGCTCAACGCCCTGGAGTACTACGAGCTGTGCCTGTGCGCGCACTGGGCCACGGCGGGCAGCTTCGTGCCCACCGACGTCGACAACGGCATCCGCTGGAAGCACTGGCAGGACGTCCAGCCCGGCCTCGTCGAGGAGCAGGCGAAGCTCGTTCTCGAGTCGCTGTCCTGGGACTACGCCCCGGTCACGGCCAAGATCACGGGCCAGGGCGACCGGAGGCTCTCGACTCACGAGGGCACCTGGTTCTCCGTCGCGGTCGGCGCCTACGCCGCCTGCCTCGAGGCGCGCCCCGCATTGTCGACCGTCGTGCTCGACGCGATGCGGACCGAGGCGGAGCGGGAGGACAAGGCCTACGCCGCGAGCGGCGGCCCGCTCGAGCTGCTCAAGTCCTCGGCGCTGATCGCCCACAACTTCGGCGACCTCGACCGCGTCGCCGACCAATGGGAGCTCAAGCCGGGCGACCCGCTGCGCGTCTCCCTTTACGACGCCGCCAAGCCGGGCTCGCCGCTGTTCGGCGGCCGCCTCGGCCGCGCGGGGCTCATCCACCAGAAGCACATGGGCGCCGACAACCACCGCCACTACCCTTTGCGCGCCGCCAAGGGCCTGCGCAAGTCGGGCGACCTCCTTCTGCCGGTGGGGCCGTTCTTCGACGACTGGGGCCGCCGCGTCGGCCGTCACCCGGCGCTGACGCCCGACGAGATCGCCGAGGCGGTCCGCGCGCTCACCGACGGCTGGACGCGCATGCACGAGCCCGCCGGCTACGCGCGCGCGCTGGCCGGCCTGCTCGAGGTGTTCCCCGGCGGACGCCGCGCGCTCGGCAAGCTCCTCCCCGCCAAGGACCAGCGCATGCTCGAGTCGGGCGCCCTGAAGGCCGCGATGGACGTCCCCCAGGCCCGCTTCGAGGCCCAGTGGGCCAACAAGGCCGCCAAGAGCCTCGCTCCCGCCGTCCCTGCCAGGCGGGATTCTTTGCCGCAAACAGCCGGACGAAAGGAGAACGACCCATGCTGAACAGAGTCCTCAAGAGCCGCTCGCTGCGAGCGGCGTTATTGCTGGGCATTACCGGCTCGCTGACCCACGCGCAAGCGCCCGTTCCGGAGCAGGCGCTCGTACAGACCGCCGGCGACGCGAAGCTGAAGTGGGGACCTTGCCCTCCGTTCTTGCCCAAAGGATGCGCGATCGCCGTGCTTCACGGCGACCCCGCGAAAGACAACCTCGACGTGTTCTTCAAAGTCCCCGGCAAATCCAAGATCCCGCTTCATTGGCATACGTCGCCGGAGCGCATGATCCTGGTCGCGGGCGAGCTTCACGTCGCCTACGAAGGCCGGAAGACGGCGGTCATGACGCCGGGGACTTACGCCTACGGCCCCGCTAAACGGCCGCACAGCGGCTATTGCGCCAGTTCCGCTCCGTGCATCCTCTTCATCGCCTTCGAATCGCCGTTGGACGCGGTTCCGGTCGAAGGCAAGACGGAGTAGGACCGTGAGCCGGCCCGATCAAGCGCTTGCGCGGCGGGGCGCGGCGTTCGGCGGCGGATGCGCCCTACCGCGCCCCTCTCGAAGGAGAGGCGCGCAAGCGATGAATCGATGAAAGTCCTCGTCCTCGGCGGAACGCAGTTCGTCGGACGCCACATCGTCGACGCCTTGCTCGCGGGCGGGCACTCCGTGAGCGTCCTGACGCGCGGCAGGACCGCCGACGCGCTCGCGCCCCGGGTCGAGCGCCTGCGCGGAGACCGCGACGCGGCCGACGCGGGGCTGACGGCCCTCGGAGGCCGGACCTGGGACGCCTGCGTGGACGTGAGCGGCTACACGCCGCGCCAGGTGCGGCCCAGCGCCGAGGCTTTGGGCGCGATCGTGAGCCGATACGTGTTCATCAGCACGGGGAGCGTCTACGGCGACGCGAAGCTCAGGCCCGTGACCGAGAAGAACCCCACGATGACGCCCGCCGCCGAGGACGTGACGGTCATCGACGGCGACACCTACGGCCCCCTGAAGGTCACCTGCGAGAACATCGTCCGGGAGATCCACGGGGAGAAGGCGACGATACTGCGGCCGCAGATCGTGGCGGGGCCGCACGACCCCAGCGGGCGCTTCACCTACTGGACGAAGCGGGCGTCCCTGGGCGGGGCCATGCTCGCCCCCGGCGACGGGACCGACCATGTCCAGGTCATCGACGCGCGCGACCTGGCGCGCTTCACGCGGAAGGTCCTCGAAGAAGGCATCGCGGGCACCTTCAACATGGCCGGTCACCGCGTCACCTGGAAGGGATTCATCGCGGCGCTCGGAGCGAAGGACCCCGTGTGGGTGCCCAAGGAGGTCCTCGACGGCGTGGACTCCGCCGAGCTGCCCCTGTACCGGCCCGAGCACGGGACCTACGCGGGCTTGATGGACGTCGACATCGCGAAGGCGCGGGCGGCCGGACTGAGGCTCAGCGACCTCGCGGTGACCGTCAAGGACACACGCGACTGGCTCGCCGGCGTGGACTGTCCACTCGGATTATCCCCTGGGCGCGAAGCGGAGCTGATCAGGAAGTCGCGTCGCTGACCCTGACTATCCACACGATTCACAGGCGAACGCCTCAAAACTGTTGTTGACGACAGTTTTGGCTCGGCTCGTGGATGATCACTCGTAGTGGAGCGCCTCGACGGGGTCGAAGCGCGAGGCCTTCCACGCCGGATACAAGGCGAACAGGAAGCCCGTGCCGAGCGCGATGAGCAGCGCCCCGCCGACGTGGAGCAGGCTGATCTCGAGCATGCGGTCCTCCTTCGGGGCGAGGTACCAGATGCCGAATATCCCCAGCCCCGTGCCGCCCAGGCCGCCGATGACGCCCAGCATCATCGCCTCGACGACGAACTGCCAGACGATGTCGGCGCGGGTGGCGCCCAGCGCGCGGCGTATGCCGATCTCGCGCACGCGCGAGAAGATGGTGGCCAGCGTCACGTTCATGATGCCGATCCCCGAGGCGAGGATGGCGACGATGCCGATGATCATGATGGAGACGACGAACTCCCGCATCTGGCTCAGGGCGCTCTGCATGATCTCGCGGTAGTCCTTGACCTCGAAATCCTCCTCGCCGCGGTGGCGGGCCTTGAGCAGGACCTTGATTCGGCGGAGGTACGCGGAGGCCGTCGCCGCGTCGCCGGTGTCCACGCTGATGGACTCGATGACCTCGGGGTTCTTCTGGTAGCGGGGCACGAGGAAGCGCTGGTAGGCGGTGGCGGGGACGAGGGCGACGCCCTGGCCTCCCCAGGAGCGGCCGAACCAGCGGGGGTCCTTGTCCCGCGGCGGCTCTTTCAAGACGCCGACGACGGTGAAGACGTGCTCGCCGAGCAGGATGCGACGGCCCAGCGGGTCGCGGCGGGAGATGTGCTTGGTCAGGGCCTGCTCCGGCCAGTACTTGGCCCAGTAGGGCTTCTTGATCCAGCCGCCGGTCTGGATGAGGACGCACACGCGCGCGGCCTCGGCGATGTCGCGCTCGTTGATGAGGCGTCCGCGCACGGTGTACACCCAGTCGCGCTTGGCCCACTCGGCGGTGACGCCGCGGGCGCGGATGCCGTCGTTCTTGAAGCCGTCGAGGCGCATGCGCGTGCCCCAGCTCGAGATGGTCGGCGAGACCATGAACAGCTCGGGATACTGGCGGCGGATCTCGAGGGCGTCGCCGTAGGTGAGCCCCGGGGAGAGGCCCTTGGACTTGTAGTTGTTCTTCTGGGAGACCTCGATGCGGCCGGGTCCCGCCAGGCGCAGGGCGTCGTTGTAGCGCTTCATCATGCCCGCGGTCTGCGAGAAGGTGAAGAGCATGGCCGCGATGCCGATGGCGAGCGACAGGCTCGTCATCGCCGAGCGCGTCTTGTGGGCGCGGATCTCGACGAGCGCCGAGCGGCCCAGCTCGGATATCCTCATTCGGCCTTGAGCGCCTCGACGGGGTCGAGCCGCGAGGCCCGGTAGGCGGGGACGAAGGCGAAGGCGGCGCTGACGAAGGAGGCGAGCGCGATGCCCGCCGCGCACTGCAGCCAGGTGATCTGCGCGATGTCGCGCGAGCCGCCGAGCCCGGCGAGCCATTTGACGCCGCCCAGGCCCAGCCCGACGCCCGCCACGCCGCCGGCGGCGCCCAGCATCGCCGCCTCGAAGAGGAATTGGGCGAGTATGTCCGCGCGGGAGGCGCCGATGGCGCGGCGCACGCCGATCTCGCGCACCCGGGCGAAGATGGTGGCCAAGGTCACGTTCATGATGCCGATGCCGCCCGCGAGCAGCGCCACGACCCCGAGAGCGAGGCCGGCCTTCACGTACTTGCGCATCTCCTCCATCTTGTTCTCGATCTCCTCGCGGTCGTCCTTGACCTCGAAGTCCTCCTCGCCGCGGTGGCGGCGCTTGAGGATGACCTCCACCTGCTTGCGGCGCGAGGCCAAGGTCCGCTCGTCGCCCGTGTCGACGCGGATCTCGTCGACGGCGTCGGGGGTGTTCATGTCCTGCGCGAGGTGCTGCTGGTAGGCCGTGATCGGCACGAGTATGTTCGGCGTGTTCCAGCTGTCCCACCTGGGGTCCTTGTCGCGCGGCGGCTGGGTCAGGACGCCGACGACGGTGAACACGGAGTCCTCCAGGCGGACCTGGGCGCCGAGAAGGTCGCGGCGCTTGGCGAAGGAGTCGTACTCGTTGTCGTCCCCCCAGAACTTGGCCCAGAACGGCTTCTTGATCCAGACGGCGGGCTCGATCATCACCGCGACGCGGGCGCGGTGCGCGACGTCCCACTCGTTGAGGAAGCGCCCGCGCAGCCGGTACACCCAGTCGCGACGGGCGAAGTCCGGGGTGCCGCCGGTCATCTTGACCCCGTTGATCGAGGTGCGCCCATGGACGAGCCGGCCCCAGTTGGTGGACTCGGGCTCGACCATGTACAGGTCGGGAAGCTCGCGGCGCAGGGCCAGGGCGTCGCCGTAGGTGAGGCCCTGGGAGAGCCCTTTCGACGTGTAGTTGCGCTTCTTCTCGATGGTCAGACGGCCCGGCCCCATCAGCTCCAGGTTCTTCTCCAGGGCCTCCTTCATGCCCTGGGTCTGGGCCATCGTATAGAGAAGGGAGGCGACGCCGACGGAGACGGCCGCGAAGGAGAGCGCGGAGCGGAACTTGTTGGCGTAGATCTCGCGCGCTCCGGCCCGCAGGGCCTCGCCCGCGTTCACGCCAGCGCGCCGTCCTTGATGCGGATGACGCGGCCGGCCGCGGCGCCGATGGCGGGGTCGTGGGTGACGAGGACGACGGTCATGCCCTCGGCGTTGAGCTCCTTGAAGAGGGCCAGGATCTCGACGGAGGACTTCGAGTCGAGGTTGCCGGTGGGCTCGTCGGCGAGCAGCAGCGCGGGCTTGTTGGCCAGCGCGCGCGCGATGCCGACGCGCTGTCGTTCGCCGCCGGAGAGCTGCAGAGGGGTGTTCTCCGCCTTGCGGCCGAGGCCGACGCGCGTCAGGAGCTCGCGGGCGCGGGCGCGGCGCTCCTCGACGCCCTGGCCCGCGTAGGCCATGGGCAAGGCGACGTTCTCCAAAGCCGACAGACGCGGCAGCAGATTGAAGGCCTGGAAGACGAAGCCGATGCGGGCGCGGCGCAGGCCGGTGATCTCGGCGTCGCTCAGGCGCGCGGTCTCGGCGCCTTCGAGCAGGTACTTGCCGCCGGTGGGGCGGTCGAGGAGGCCGAGTATGTTGAGGAGCGTGGACTTGCCGCACCCCGACGGACCCATGATCGCGACGAATTCGGAGTTCGCGATCGCGAACGATACTCCTTTAAGAGCCTGATAGCCCCCCTGATAAGTGCGGGTGAGACCGTCGACGGTTATCGAGTTCACGACTTGGGCTTGTCGTCCGGCTTCTCGGTGAGGAGCTTGTCCCCCTCCTTGACGCCCTCGAGGACCTCGACGTCCATCTCCGAGCGCAGGCCGAGCTTGAGCGGGGTCTTCGCCGGCTTGCCCTCGCCGGCGACGACATAGGCGAACTCCTTGCCGCCCTCCTCGAAGACGCCGGACAGGGCGAGCTTGAGGACCTTCTTGCGCGAGTCGAGCAGGCCGTCGACGCGGGCGGTCATGCCGGGCTTGAGCCGCGCGTCGCTCTTGAGCAAGGTCACCTCGACCTTGAAGTTCTTGAGGTTGTTGCTGTCCTTCTCGGCCTGGGGAGAGACCAAGGTGACCTTGGACGGGAAATCCTGGCCGGGCAGGGCGTCCACGGTGACCTTCACGTCCATGCCCTCCTTGAGCTTGAGTATGTCCATCTCGGAGATCTTCATCTTCACGACGAGGCGGGAGAGGTCGGCCACGGTCATCAGGTAGGTCGGCGTCTGGGACTCCATGAGGCCGGTGACGTACTCCCCCAGCTTGGAGAGGCGGCCCTCCTGGGAGTTGTTGGAGCTCCGGTCCTGGTAGCGCATGACGACGCCGTCGATGGGCGCGGTCAGGGTCGTCGGCACGTAGGCCTCGGCCTCGGTGCGGCCGGGCTGGATGACGGCGAGCTTCTCGCCCTTGCGCACCCGCGTCCCCTCGTCGACGAACAGCTCGATGACGCGGCCGGACACCTTCGAGGCCACGTCGACGAAGGTCTTCGGCGTCAGCTCGCCGGAGTCCATGAAATGGAGCTCGATGTCCCCCCGCTCGACCTTCACCGTGCCGGGGCCGGCGTCCTCCGCCTTCCCCTTGTATTTCTTCCAGCCGGCGGCGCACAGCAGGACGACGACGAGGACGATGACGACCGCCTTCGAGGATCTCAGGCTCACCATAGAGGCTCTCCCACCGCGCGCTTGTAGCGGGCGCGGTCGATGAAAATGTCGTGCAGGGCCAGGGCGCGCTCGACGCGGGCGTTGAGGTAGTCGTTCTGCGCCTGGTTCATGCGGATCGCGTCCGCCGCGCCCTGCTGATACTGCCGTCCCACGAGCTCGAGGGACCGCGCGGCGATCTCCTCCTTGAGGAGGGCCACCGTGTAGGAGCTCGAGACCCGCTCCAGGTTGATGTACGCGTTGTACACGTCCGACTTGACCGTCCGCTCGGCCGAGCGGCGCGCCGCCTCCGCGCGGCGCTGCTGAGCGCGCGCCGACGAGACGGCCCAGCCCTGCGTGAAGCCGTTGAAGCCGACCGGCAAGGACAGGGAGAGGCCCACCTGGTGGTTCGGGTTCGGAAGGGTCGTCCCGCCGCCGGCGGCGTAGCGCGTCCGGGTCCAGGTCGCGTCGGCCTTGAGGCTCGGAAGGAAGCCCTGGACGGCCTGCTGGACGGCGACGCGGGCGCGATCGAGCTCCTCGCGGGCCTGGACGACCTCCGGGCGCAGCTCGAGCGCGCGGGAGAAGTCGGCCTCGACGAGCGGCAGGTCGGTGGCGCCCGCCTGGAGGTTCACCGTGAGGGCCGCCTCGGCGAAGGCGCCGCGGTCGATCAGGTCGTTGAACTCGACGAGCGCCTTCTTGCGCTCGGACTCGGCCGAGATCAGGCGCAGCTCGGAGGAGCGCATGTCGGTCTCGCTCTTGAGCAGGTCGGCCAGGCTCTTCATGCCGTTCTTGTACAGGTCGAGGGACTGGTCGTACTGCTTCTTCTGGTCGCGGAGGTTCTGCTGGGCGACGCCGAGCAGCTCGGTCTTCGAGTCGAGGTCGTAGAAGGCGGAGATCGCGGCGAAGGCCCGGTCCTGGCGGGCCGCCGTCCAGGCGGCGCGGGCCGCGCGCCGGGTCATCGCCGCCGCGCGCGTCTTCTGCAGGTCCTCGAAGCTGTTGAAGAGGTTCCAGTTCGCCGTCGTCACGGCCTGGCCCAGGCGCGGCGCGAACCGCCCGTGCTCGTAGCGGTACGAGGAGAGAGGGTCGTGGCCGTACGGGTACTGGGTGTAGGAGAAGCCGAGCGTGGGCAGGACCATGGCGGCGGCCTGCCCCTTGAGCGCCGCGTCCGCCGCGTTATAGGCGTCCTCGGCCGAACGGACCTCGGGGGACGACGCGAGCGCGACCGCCGTGTAGGAGGAGATGGTGAAGCCGTCGGCGAGGGCCGGGGAGGAGAGCAGCGCCAGGACGGCCAGGGCGAAGGAGAGTTTCATCTCGGGAGCGGGCGGTATATTCTAGCATTCCGCCGACGGCGCGTTCGACCCTGACCCCGATCATAGGCCCTTGGGCCTCCCGCGGGGCTGGGCCCTAGGCTCCTTACCCTCTGGGCCCGCCGGGCCCATACTAGGGCATGGTCCTGAACCGGGCGCTGATGCTGGTCCTGCTCCTCGCCGCTCCGCTCTCCGCCGCCGTCTCGCTCTCGGTCGCTCCCGGGCCGCTGTCCCCCGAGGCCGTCGCGCGCACCGAGGCGGCCGCCGCCAGGCTCCTGGAATCCCCCGTCCGCGACGCCCGCGCCCCCGGCCTGGTCCTCACGGGCGCCTCCTGGAAAGCCGGCGTCGCTCCGGCGGAGAGGGCGCGCCTGATCAAGGCCCTCGAGGCCCTCTGGGGCCGCCGCCTCGCCGTCCGGGAGGACGCCGCCCCGGCCGCCGGCGCCCGCGCCCTCGTCCCGCCTCCGTCGGCCCTCGATTTCCGCGGCCGCACCGACGCGATCCGCGCCCGACTCGACGCGGCGCCCCGTCCGCTCGGGAGGACCGCCCAAGACCGCTTCTACGACAACGGACGCTCCGCTCCGGCTTCGGACGGCGCCGTCGCCGCCGCCTCCTTCTCCTCGCCCGCCCGCCCCCGCTTCGCCTTCACCGCGGCGGCGCCGCGCCAGGCCGCCGCGCCGCCCCCTCCGCCGTCGGCGCCGAAGTCGGCCTCACCGATCTCCTGGAAGAAGGCGGGCGTCGAGATGCTCAAAGGGGCCGGGCGCACCATCGCCGACGTGTTCACCTGGAAAGGCCTGGCCGTCGCCGCGGCCTCGGTGGCGCTCGTCACGGCGGCCCCGGTGGCGATCTACGGGCTGCTCGCGCTCGGCGCCGTGTTCTCGGTCTATACCATCGGCAAGGCCGTCGTCGACGGCCGCGCGGCGTACAAGGCCGGCGACGCCGACAAGTTCTACGAGGCGTCCCGCGAGATGGGGCGCGGCGTGCTCGGCCTGACCTTGACCGCGCTGGGCGCCCGTCACCTCCCGACGAACCTGAAGCCGCATTTCCCGAGCACCTCCGGCGAGTGGCGCGCGATGGCCTCGGCCATGGACGACGAGCCGGTCATCGCCGTCTCCCTCCTGCGCGACCACGGCAAAAAGCCTTAGCGTCCCCCCGGCGGAAAAGCTAAAATGCGGCTTCGTGTAGGAGAACGACCCGCATGGGACAGAATCTGAAAGCCGCGAAAGCCGAATCCGCCTGGGTGCTCGACCTGATCGCGAAGAAGAAGCTCACCGCCGCCGAGAAGAAGAAGGTCATCGGCGAGTCGGTCAAGTACTGGGTCGACCACGTCAACGAGGGCTTCCTGAAATACCGGAAGTCCGTCAGCACCGATTACACGGCGGTCGAGTGGGAGGACGACGGCGCGGTGTTCCGCGACATCAACGGCAAGGAGTTCATCGACATGCTCGGCGGCTTCGGCGTCTACGTCACCGGCCACCGCCACCCCAAGGTCCTCAAGGCCGTCATGGACCAGCTCGGCCGCCAGGGCATCCACTCGCAGGAGCTCATCGACCCCCTGCGCACCTACCTCGCCCATCTCGTCTCCCTCATCACGCCCGGCGACCTGCAGTACGCCTTCCTGACCAACTCCGGCACCGAGTCGGTCGAGGGCTGCCTGAAGATGGCCGTCCTCACCACCGGCCGCCACAAGTTCATCGGCGCCATCGGCGGCTTCCACGGCAAGAGCATGGGCTCGCTCGGCGGCACCTCCAAGGCCGTCTTCCGCGAGCCGTTCCTGCCCCTGCTCAACTGGTCGCACGTGCCCTACGGGAACGTCGACGCGCTCAAGACCATGATGGAGTCCTGCGATTTCTCCGGCGACCGGGTCGCCGCCGTCGTCCTCGAGCCGATCCTGGGCGAGGGCGGCATCGTCGTCGCCCCCGGCGGCTACCTCGCCGCCGCTAGAGAACTGTGCGACAAGTTCGGCGCGATGCTCATCCTCGACGAGATCCAGTCCGGCATGGGCCGCACCGGCAAGATGTTCGCCTGCGAGCACGACGGCGTCGTGCCCGACCTGATGGCTCTGGGCAAGGGCTTCGGCGGCGGCATCATGCCGATCGGCGCGGTCGTCGGCACGGCCAAGACCTGGGAGAAGTACATCGACAACCCCTTCCTGCACACGACGACCTTCGGCGGCAACCCGCCCGCGTGCGCGGCGGCCATCGCCACCATCAACGTGCTGCTCGACGAGGACCTTCCCCGCCAGGCGGCGGAGAAGGGCGAGTACATGCTCGAGCAGCTCAACGCGCTGGCGGCTAAATATCCGAGGATCCTCAAGCTCGCGCGCGGCCGCGGCCTCATGCTCGGCATGGAGTTCATGGACAACGACCTGGGCTACGAGGTGGCCAAGCAGCTGTTCGGGCGCAGCATCCTGATCAGCGGGACCTACATCAACGCCCGCGTCCTGCGCCTGGAGCCCGCGCTGACCATCAGCCGCGCCCAGCTCGACACCTTCCTCGGCGCGCTCGAGGAATCGCTCAAGGCCGTGGCCAAGGCGCGCGGGCTCAAGTAGCCGGAATATCCCGGTTATCCACAAAGTTCCACCGGTGGAATTTTGTGGATAACTCCGGGGGCGAAGCGGTAGACTCGCCTCATGCTCCCCCTCCTTCTCCTCCTCGTCGCCGCGCCCGCGGGCGCCGAAACCCTCGTTCAGTCGCGCCCGGCCAAGGCCCTGCTCAACGAGCGCATCGAGCTCAAGCCCATCGCGGGGCATCACTTCAACGTCGAAGCCCCCCAGAAGTGCGGCAAGAACAAGGCCGACGAGGTGACCGCCCGCGTGTTCCGCTGCCGCCTCGCCTCGTCGGGCGAGGTCGAGGTCGTCGCGAGCGTCTGCGACGACGCCAAGACCTTCTGCCGCCAGGAGCGCTTCACCGTCGCGGTCGCCGGCAAGAAGAAGGACGCCCAGCGCGCGAAGGTCGCGCCCAAGCCGCACGCCTTCGCCCCGGGCTTCCTCGTCAACGAGCCGGGCAAGGCGGTGACCTTCGCCCGCCGCGCCCACGAGCCGATCTTCGTCCACTTCTACGGCATCTGGTGCCCGCCCTGCAACATGCTCGAGGAAGGCGTGTACCCGACCGAGACCTTCCAGAAGGCCGCCGAGGGCTTCCAGCTCCTGGCCCTCGACGCCGACGCCGAGCTGTCCTGGGACTGGAAGTCCCGCTTCAAGGTCGGCGGCTACCCCACCTTGCTCGTCCTCGACGAGCGCGGCCAGGAGGTCTCCCGCGCGGTCGGCTACCGCTCGCCCGAGGCGCTCGCGGCCTTCCTCGCCGAGTCGCGCCGCCTGCAGGGCGAGCCCGTCGAGGTGGCCGCCCTGGCCGTCGCGAAGGCCGGCCCGGACGAGGACGGCCCGCGCCGCGCCCGCGTCGCCCGCTGGCGCCTGGAGCGCGGGGAGCCCGCCGAGGCCCTCGCCGCCGCCGCCAAGGCCCCCGCGGCCCGGCGCGAGTCCCTTCTCGCTTCCAAGGAGATCGCGTCCAAGGCCGACGACGCCGCCGGCGTGCTCGCCGCGCTGACCGCGCTCACCGCGGAGTATCCCGACGACGCCGAGTTCACGGACTGGGCGAGCGACCTGCTCGAGCGCGACCGCCCCACCGGCGAGGCGCTGTGGGGCGCCGTGCGCGCCTCCGTCGCCCGCTGGTCCGTCGATCCCAGGCTCAGCGAGCACGGCCTGGTGCCCGGCGACATGTTCGCCTATGAAGCCTCCTTCCTCGAGGCCTTGGGCAAGGAAGACCTGGCCAAGAACGCCTGGTCCCACGCCGCCGAGGCCTACGGCGCCGACGCGAAGGCCTCCAAGCTCAAGGTCGCCCGCGGCGCGAACCTGGAGCGCGCCTACTGCCTGGCCAAGGCCGGCCGCCTCGACGAGGCCCGCGCGCTCTACGACTCCCTCGTCGGCGCGTATCCCGACGAGTTCACCTTCCAGTACGGCTACGCGCGGCTCCTGTTCGAGCAGAAGGAGCTCCCCGCCGCCTTGATCTCCGCCCGCGCCGCCGTCAAAGGCGGCTACGGCGACAACTATCTTCGGGCGGTCGCGCTGGAAGCGAAGATACTCAAGGCCATGGGCCTGAAGGAAGAGGCGGCCAAGACGCTGGACGCCGCCTTGGCCGAGGCCGCCGCGCCCAAGTCCGCGGCGGTGCGCACGCACCGCTACCTCGCGGAATTGCGCAAGCTGCGCGCCGAGCTCTAGCCGTCACGCGCCGTGAGCCTGCGTTTTTCGAAAATAAAGGATTAGATTATAAGGCGTATTCACTTTCGGCGCCGAAAGTGAATAAACCCTATTTTCTCGCTGCTATTTTCTTGATTTCGCAGGGTCATCCCGGGAATCCAAGCGCGACCAATGAAAAGCCCTCCATCGCTGGAGGGCTTTCGACTATCCTCAAGGATAGCCGCGCGCGAACGGCGCCTTAGAACATGTCGTGGCGGGGCGGCCAGTCGTCGCGGAAGCGCGGGTTGCTGGGGCCGCGCGGGTAGGAGTTGGAGGACGACGAGGAGGACGCCGATCCCGTCGCCGCGGGGTGGATGTCGGGCACGCTCCCCTTCGGCTCGGCGGCGCGGCGGGAGAAGAATGGGTCGCGCGCGTAGGCGATGGCGCGCAGGGCCGCGGCGGTCTTCATCGGCCGGGTCTGGTTGGTCAGCATCTCCTGCAGCTTCGAGGGCTTGGGCGAGCCGTCGGCGTTGAGGCCCTGCGAGCGCGAGTACTCCTCGAACTTGCCGGAGCGGACCAGGACGCGGGCCCAGGCGTCGGGCGAGTTGAAGTAGGCCTGCTCGTTGACGCTGGCGATGTCGCCCGGGGACTGGTCCATCAGCTCCTCGAGGGGCGCGAGCGTGTCGGCGCCGCCGGACAGCTGTGCCGTCACCACGTACGCGTACAGGATCGGCCACGAGGAGCCCAGGCTGTAGTCCTTCACGCCGCGCGCGTCGAGGTAGCGCTTCATCGCGTCGCCGAGCCCGGCGGTGAGACCGAGGCGGGAGACCATGGCGGCCCACGCGCGCGACATCTCGTAGCCGGTGCGCGAGTAGCTCGTCTGCGTCTTCATCATGTTGTGAAGGCGGTTGAGGGCCTCGTCGCTCGTCTCCGTCTCCCCCGCGAGCTTGAGCGCGGCCTGGCGGACGGGCTCGGAGCTGTTCGTGCCCCAGAAAGTGGTGTCGCGGAAGATGCGCTGCAGCTCCTCGGTGCGGCCCAGGCGCTTCATCATCGCGAGGTAGGAGTCGGCGTCGGTCTTCGCGTGGTCGAGGTCGGCGGGCATGCCGATCGCGCCGAGTGCGCGGTTGGCCGCGTCGGTGATGTCCGTCGTGCGGCCGCCCTTGATCTGGGAGGCGCGGATCATCGCCTGGCGCGTCGCGGCGAGGCCGAGGCGCGCGTAGATGGCCGACAGCGCCTGGACGAGCGCGTTGTGCACGGGCACCTCGTAGTGGGAGGTGCCGGTCACGCGGCGTGCCATGTTCTCGAGCACCTGCACGTCTTCGGCTCCGCCGAAGCGCTCCAAGATGAGGGCCGCGGTCATCGCCAGGGGCCAGTCCGCGCCGACCTCGTTGGTGACCTTCGGGGAGGACCAGGTGTTCTCCGCCGGAGCCTCGAGGGTCTCGGCGCCCCACTTCTTCGCCTCGATCCAGCCCCGGGCGGTCGCCGCGTCCGACGGCTGCGCCAGCATGGCGTAGCCCTCGGCCGCGGCGATCCGGATCGCGTGGCCGTCGCGCTGGTTCTCGGAGATGCGCGACTGGTCGATGACGCGCATCATCAGCTCGCGGGTCTTGGCCATCTCCCGGATCTGATGCGACGTCCCTTTCGCGGCCGGCGCGTCGCCGACGGCGGCGGCGACCTTCGCCCCGGCCGAGAGCGCCGGCGTCTCCTTGCGGATCTCGAGCCAGATCTGGGTGCCCTCGGGGCCGGTCTTGAAGCCCATGCGCGCGCCCGGGATGGCCGCGAGGCGGCGGTACAGGTCGAGAAGGTTGTGGTCCCAGAGCAGGCGCGCGCTGAGGTTGAGGTTGTCGGCCTTCTGCTGGGCGGCGAGGTAGGACTCGGGCGCCGCGCCGCTGAAGTGCATGATCAGGGCCTTCTGGTCGTCGGCGGAGAGCTCGTAGGCCCCGGCGACGGCGACGCGGATGGCGTCCGCGTCCACCTTCGCCGTCACGGTGACGGGGGCCGCGACGCCGGCCTTCGTCGCCTGCTCCTTGGCGAGCTTGACGATCTGCTTGAGCCAGCCCTCCCCCTGGCCGGAGGACGGGGTGTCGAGAGCCTGGATCACGCTCTCGTCCCACCCGGCGGCCTTGACCGAGGCGATGACCTCCGCCGTGATCGCGCGGGTCGCCGCGTCCTTCTTCTTCGAGTTGTTGTGCTCGGCGACGACCGCCGCGGAGTTCACGGAGAGACCCGCGCCCGGCGCGAGGAAGGCCTTCGTGCGCTCGCCGGAGGTCGAGGCGGACTTCGCCGCCGCCGCGTCCTCCTTGGCGGGCAGCGACTTGCGCATGAGCTGGTCGAACAGGTTCTCCGAGGGCTCTTCGGCGTCCACGCCGCCGGACAGGCGCTCGATGAGCGAGAACAGCTCGGCCGCGACGGCCTCGGACGCGCCCTGCACCGTCGCGCGCGCCGTGTTCTTCTCCGGCTTCTTGCTGGCCTCGAACGTGATCTTGCCGCCGGCGTAGGTCACCTTGATCGCCGCGCCGCGGACGTCGTTCTTGCCCGCCTCGGCTTCTTTAAGGATCCACTGCGCCATGGGGTCGATGATGTTCTTCTCGATCGCCGCGGTCATCGGACGCGCGCCGTACAGCGGGCTGTAGCCGTCCACCGCGAGGAAGTCGATCACCGACTGGTCAAAGGTGATGTCGGTGTCGTGCCGGTCGGCCAGGAGCTGCTGGAACTCCTTGAGCTGGATCTTCGCGATGAGCGCGATGTCCTGCGGGCGCAGCCGGTTGACGCGGATCCACTTGTTCTTCGACTGGGGATCCTCGTCCAGGCGGTTCAGGAACTCCGGCCGGAACCGCTCCTTGAGGGCGGCGCCGACCATGAGGTCGATCTCCTCGTCCCAGAGCTTGTTGACCTCCTCGACGGTCGGCAGCGGCTTGGCCGACGGGTCCACGGGCTTGCCCGCGGCGACCGCGGCGTTGTGCTCCTCGATCCGGGCGAGCATCTTCGCGTATTTGTCGCCGTCCACGCCGGACATCCCGGAGTTGGAGGTCATGATGATGACCGTGTTCTTGAAGTCCACGGTGCGGCCCTGGCCGTCGGTCAGGCGGCCGTCGTCGAGGATCTGCAGGAGCACGTCGAAGACCTTCGGATGGGCCTTCTCGACCTCGTCGAAGAGCAGGACGGAGTAGGGCTTCTTGCGCACGGCCTCGGTGAGCTGGCCGCCCTCGCCGTAGCCGACGTAGCCGGGAGGCGAGCCGGTCAGGCGCTGGGCCGTGTGCTCCTCCATGTACTCGGACATGTCCATGCGGATCATGGCCTCGGGGTCGTTGAACAGGAAGCGCGCGAGCTCCTTGGCGAGGTAGGTCTTGCCGACGCCGGTCGGTCCGGTGAGCAGGAACTTGCCCATCGGCCGGTTCGGGTTGGAGAGGCCGGCCTTGTTGCGGCGCACCGCGTTGGCGATGGCCGTGAGCGCCGGGCCCTGGTTGACCACGCGGCGGCCGATCTCCTCCTCCATCTTCGTGTAGCGGGCGGCGTCGTCCTCGCCCAGGTTGAGCTGGCCGGAGGCGATGCCGGTCTTGGCGGCGATCACGCGCTTGACGACGTCGGTCGTGACCTTGCCCGGGCCGCCGGCGACGGCCTCGCGCTCGGCGTACAGGGACTCGGCCTTCTTCACGAGCTGGGCGACCTTGTTGTACATGTCCACCGGCAGCGCCAAGGTGGACGCGATGCCCTTGTCGATCAACGCCTGGCGCGCCTCGTTGACGGCCACGACGAGCTCGCCCCACGTCTCGCGCAGGTCGAGGGTGATCGCGGCGCGCAGGTTGTCCGGTCGGGAGAGCTCCGCGGCGTCCTGCACGGCCTTGATGGACTTGTCCGGGTTGAAGTTCGTCTTGTCGAACTGGTCGGTGAGCTTGGCCGCGTCGACGAGCGCCTGGTCGGGGATGACGGCGTCGTGCAGGGCCTGGAGCCAGGACTTCATGGCGCGCAGGATCGAGGTCGTCTGCGCGACCGTCGGCTCCTCGACGTCGATCTTCTCGAAGCGGCGGCGGAACGCGTCGTCGCCCTCGATGAACTTCTTGAACTCGGAGCGGGTCGTCGTCGCGATGACCGAGATCTTGCCGTCGCGCAGCGGGCCCTTGAGCACGTTGGCGATCTTCTGCCCCGAGTTGTCGAGGAAGAACTTCTGGATCTCGTCCATCAGGACGATGATGTCGTTGCCGCGGGACGGCCCGCCCTGGTTCAGGCGCGGCAGCAGGTCGAGGATGGCCGACAGCATGCCGACGGGGTCGTCCTGGGTCAGGATCTTGTTGATGTCGAGCTCGACGAGCCAGCGGCCCTTGAGGCGCTCGAACTGCAGGAACGCCTGGCTGTCGGCCGCGGTCGCGGCCTCGGCGTCCTCGATCATCTCGGCCAGGCCCTCGGGCACGGCGGTCTTGCCCACGCCGGCCTCGCCGATGAGGATGACGGAGTTGCGCATGCCGCGCGGGCTCGTCACGATGGGGAGCATCCGCTTGATCTCGTCGCCGCGCCCGACGACGGGCGGGCGCTTGTCCTCGGGGTTGCGGGCGAGCGGCTTGAGCATGACGCTCAGGAGCTGGACCTGCTTGTCGGTCAGCTTGCTCTTGCCGTCGCTGAGCGTGACGTTCTGCAGGTATTCCTGCCAGGCCTGCGCCGGGTCGCGGCGCGCGACGGCGGGCGCCGCGGCCTCGGGCTCGACGGCGGCGGCGACGGCCGCGGCCGACGGCTTGAGCTCCGGCGCGCCGGGCTGCTCCTGGAACGGGCGGATGGAGGAGGCGCCCGAGTGCGGGGCGGCGGTCTCGTCGACGAGCATCTGCAGGGTCGCGGCCATGTCCGCGTCCTTCGGCACCTCGAGCAGGGCGGAGCGCTCGGCGCCGCGGAAGTTCGGGTTCACGAGCTTGAGGCGGCGGACCTCGGCGTAGTCCTTGATCGTCTCCTCGGTCGCGCCCTCGCGGAAGTCGACGAGGATGGCGCGCTCGTGGTCGTAGGTCTGGGCGTCGGGATAGGGCTCGGCGTCCTCGGTCATCTTCGCGGCGACGTTCGGGTGGACCTTCACGGCCTCGACCGTCGCCTCGGCGGCGACCTCGGGGGCCATGTCCAGGGCCGACTGCGAGCCGGGGGCGACGATGGTGTACATGTCGCCGTGGCGGTACACGGTGGTCTGGCGGTGGCGGGCCAGCGCGGCGCGGATGTCCTCTTCGGAGGTGCCCTCGGCGAACTTGACGAGGATCGCGTTGACGGCGAACTCGGCCTTGCCGTGGGTCGTGATCTTGGCCGGGAGCGTCGGCTTCGCGGGCGGCGCGGGCTCCACGACGGGCTCGGGAACGGTCTCCGGGGCCGCCTCGGCGGCGGACGGCTCGACGGGCGCCGGCGCGACGGCGGCGGCGGCGCGGCCGCTCAGGGCGGCCATCGCGTCCTGGTTGACGCTGACGGAGAGGACGAAGGCGCTGCGGGCGACGCGCATCGCCATGTCGGCGACGGCCTCGGATCCCATCAGGAGCTCGTAGACGATCCGGCCCATGCCGTCGCGGGACACGGAGACGGAGTCGTGGCCTAAGGCCGCGATGAACGCGCGGGCGGCGGCCTCGTCCACGGCGTGGAAGACCGCCTCGACCTTGGTGTAGGTCGGGTTGTCGCCGCGGATCTTGGCCAGCGCGTCGGCGTCGGAGGCGTCGCCGAAGGTGGCGACGACGGCGCGGTGGGCGCGGATGCTGTGGGTCGCCGGCACGGCGCGGAACACCCGCGCGGCGCGGGCGGCGTCGGCGTCGGAGCCGAAGGTCAGCTTGACGGAGGTGACGAAGCCCATGCCGTGGGAGTCGTTGACCGTCTGGCGCGACTGGATCGCGGGCAGGTCCTCCATCATGTCGATCATGAAGTTGCCGAACTCGTCCTCGGTCATCGGGTTGTCGAAGGCGACGTCGATGACGTTGCCGGGCAGGGAATCGTCGGACTTCACCGACCGGCCGTCGCCGGGGGCGCGGGCCGGGGCGAAGGGGGTCTCCCCCGCCGCGAGGGCGGGCACGGCGGCCGACACGGCGGGGTCCGGGGCGTGGGCGGCGGGCTCGAGAGGGAGCTGGGCCTGCGCGGGATCGGCGGCGGGCTGCTCGGCGGGCGTCTCCTCCGCGGGAACCTCCGCGGCGGGCGTCCGTCCGCGGGTCAGGAGGAGGTTGTGGACGAAGCGGGAGACGACGACGGTCTTCACCTCGGCCTCGTCGGCCAGGGCGCGGGCGAGCTCGGCGGCCTCGGCCGCGGAGCGCGCGGTCGTCTCGACGACGGTCTGGCCCTTCATCTCCTTCGGAGACGACAGGGAGCGGAAGGCCCGCATCGCGGCGGGGTGGTTGGCGAACACGGCGCGCACGCGCGCCTGCGGGTAGCCGCTGTTGAGCTTGACCTTGAGCGTCCAGTCCGGGCGCGCCGACGCCGTCGCGGTGACGGGCTGTGGCACCGGCAGGTCCATCGCCTCGCGCAGCGCGGGGGCGACGAAGATCCGCTGCACCGCGGCGTCCGCGGCGATGCGGCGGGCGACCAGGGGCGCGTCCGTGCGATTGGCGACGACGACGGTGTAATGCCTGTCCGCGGTCGACGCGGCGGTGTAGTCGAGCCCGGCGAAGATCCGCGCGGCGTCCTCCGCGCCGGCGCCGGGGACGAGGTCGACGGTGATCGTCCCGGCGGAGGCGGCCTCGACGGCCGTCACCTTGGCCATGACGCCCGGCCGCGGCTCGACGGGCTCGTCGCCGATGGACGGGGCGCTCAGCAGGCGCGCCAGCAAGGACATCTTCACGGCACCGCCGCCTTGAGTTTTCTCCTTGTCGGCCGCCTTCATCGCGTCCTTGAGCTTGCCCTGCTGGTGCTTGTTGTCCCAGCGCGAGAAGATCTCGTGCTCCTTGAACCACTTGCGCAGGCGCTCGTAGAACGGGGCGTTGCGGGGGTCGGAGAGGACGGCCTTGATCTTCTCCAGCGAGTCCTCGGGCATGGCCTTCTCTTTAAGGAACTCGGCGGCCTTGTCCGGGTACTCCTTCATCAGGGCCTCGAGCTTCTGGTCGTCGGAGAGCGCGCGGAACTCCTCCTTGGCCATCATCTCGTCGACCAAGGTCTCGAGGGCGTTCTTCATCGCGTGCTCGGTCTCGTAGGCCGAGACCTCGCTCTCCAGACCGAGGTCCTCGGCGATCTGCACGATCACCGCGCTCCACTGGCTCATCAGTTCCATGAGGTCCTGGACGGCGGCCTCGGAGCGGACCTTCTCGCGGATGCACCAGTAGTCGTACGAGCAGGGCAGGGCGAGGAACAGCAGGGGCAGGGCCAGGGCGAAGTTGAAGTAGGCCGCGGCGTAGAAGGCCGCGAGCGCCGTGAAGGTCACGGTGTTGGCCAGGGTGTTGATGCCCTTCTGGGTGCGCACGCCCATGAAGTCGGCGAGCCAGGTCAGGACGTTCGCCGGACCCTCGTAGAGGCGGCGGTACATGCCCTGGTAGCCGCGCTCGACCTTCGGGTTGAAGATCCACTTGGCGTAGAACCGCTCCGGCAGGACGCTGGCGAGGATCTTGCCGCCGTCGAGCTGGGGCAGGGGCAGCATGTTGAACGCGGCGAGCGCCAGGTTCATCTTCCACAGGCCGGCGGCCACGAGGGCCAGCACGCCGCCCGCGGGCAGCAGCGCCGCGGCGCCGAACGCGAGGCCCGCGATCAGGAGGTTCGTCGCGGGACCGGCCGCGGCGACCCAGAAGGCGTTGCGCGCCGAGCGCGGGCCGCCGAACGGGGAGGTCAGGTTGTTGAAGTCGGCGTCCACGGGCTTGCCCGCGCCGAGCAGGATCGGGAACGGGAGCAGCACGCTCGACAGCGCCAGCGACAGGGCCGGGACGATCACGGTCTTGACCGCGTCGATGTGGACGAACGGGTTGAGGCTGTGGGAGTGCGCGTGCTCGGCCGTCTTGTCGCCGAGGCGGTGGAGCACCGCGATGTGCGCGACCTCGTGGGCGAGGACGGAGACGACCAGGCCCACGCCGAGCGTCAGGACGGGGACGGCGCCGTAGGAAACCGCCACCGCGACGGCGGCGATCACGGAGAGCGGCGCCACGACCTTCGCCCAGAGCGGGGTGCCCGCCTTCTCGCGGATCTCGCCGACGCGGCGCGCGGCCTCGGGCGTCGGGATCGAGTAGTCGTTGATGATCGCGTTGGAGCGCTCCGAGGCCTTGGACAGGCCGGAGGCGTGGGAGCGACCGCGGCCCTTCGCCGCGGGCGCGTCCGAGACTCCGTCCTTGCGGTTCGAGGCGCCGTCGAAGGCTTCGTTCCCCGACAGGCCCAAGAAGGGAAGATACTTGGCCAAGGCGGCGCGCACGCCCGATTTCTTCGGCCCCACCCAGCGCGGCCCCGCGTCGGCCGCCGTCTTCTTGTCCGTCTTCACCCAGCGCGGACCCGCCGCGGGCGGCGCGGGCTGCTTGGAGTTCCCCACCCACCGAGGCCCATCTTCCTTCTTGGCCGGCGCGCCGTTGGGCGCGCTTTCCTCTCGGGACACGGGCGAGATCGGCTGCTTCGCCGGCTCTTGCGCGCCCTGGCCTTCATCGGCGTTCGCCGCCGCGGGACTGGGCAGCGCGAGGGCCGTCGGGGCCGCGGCGGGAGAGATCGCCGGGACGAGGCTCGCGGAGCCGAGAGGGAGGTTCGTGGGGAGGGCGGAGACGCCGCCGAGCGTCGTGGGCGCGAAGTTCGCGCGCGCGGCCTGTCCGGCCTCGGCCGCCTGGCCCGCGCGGAACGTCTGCGCGGCGACCGGCGTCACGGCGGTCGTCACCATCAGCGACCCGCTCACGATCACGGCCACGACCGACTTCAGAGTCTTGGTGTTGCGCAACGATGCCATTGGTTCTCTCTCCTGAGTACCACCACAACGCGCTTCTCTATATAAGGACGGAACAAATTATAGAGCGTGTTGATCTGAATCAATAGGACCCGATGGCCCAAAAGGCCCGGCGATTAAGGCCCACTTTTTCGCGGGCCCAATGGGTGGAGACGCCTAGGACCTAGCGGCGCGGGCGCGGCGGTGGGCTCGTCAGACGAGCGTAACGCGCCGCTAAGCGCCCGCAAGCCGGCCGAGCGTAACGTCGAGGAGGCGGCGCCGGATCGACGCCCTGAGGGGCCTGGGGTCGCCGCGACAAGGGGGCGTCTAACGTCGCGGACGACCCCCGGAGCGCGGCTCGATGCCGCGCGTCCCCGAAGGGCGTCGATCCGGCGCCGCCCCCCGCATCGACGTTACGCTCGGAGGCTGAGGATCACGCGGATGCCCGCGAGGTTGACCTTCTTCTCCATCCACCCGCGTATGTCGCGGAGACGGTTCAGGTCGAAGTCGTTGTACAGGCGCTGCCTCCCGCGGGTGCGGGACGGGCGCAGCAGGCCGTGGCGCTCGATCCAGCGCAGGGTCCAGATCGGGATGCCCGTCAGGCGCGACGCGGCCCCGATCGTGTAGACCGGGGTCGCGGTCGTGCGCTTGACCGGGCGGTAGAGCCTACCCACGAGGGGGCCTTCTCAGCTTGCGCGGGCGCGAGCCGAGGGACGCCTCGAGGCGCGGGGCCTCCGAGCGGATCTTGACGTAGGGCGTCCAGGTCGCGGTTCTCTTCACGAACATCCAGGGCATCAGGTCCTTGGCGATCATCGGCATGACCTCCGGGGAACGTCTGGCGCTGCAAGCTCCGTGTATATATCAGCTTAGCTCATATTTGTCAAGAGCTAATCTAACAGAGATTGTCATGGGGTGCGGCGCGCGCCCGCTTTTGTTAGGATTTAGGAGTGAAGACGCTGCAGATCTATCTCGCCGATCTCAAGGAGCTCCTCGAGGGACGCGACTTCGTGTCCGCCCGCACGCTCCTGAAGGAGCTCAGCCCGATCGACCTCGCCGACGGATGGGACCACTTCGACGCCGACGAGCGCGTCGCGATCTTCCGGCTGAGCACGCGTCAGAAGGCGATGCAGCTCTTCGAGGAGCTGGAGAGCGAGCAGCAGGCCGCCCTCGTCGGAAGCCTTCAGCGCCAGGACGCGCAGGAGCTGCTCAGCGACCTCGACCCGTCCGAGACGAGCCGCATGATGCGCGACCTGCCGCAGCCCCTCGTGCGCCAGTTCAACTCGATCATGAAGAAGGGCGGGCAGGAGTGCGTCCAGCAGTACCTCCAGTATCCCCCCGAGTCGGTCGGCGCGCTGATGCGCGGCCGCTACGTGACGCTCGACGAGAAGTGGACGACGAAGGCCGCGGTCGAGCGCATCCAGTACAGCACGCGCCTGCGCCGCATCGAGGAGACCCACCTCGACACCTTGATGGTCGTCGACTCGAAGAACCATCTGCGCGGCGTCGTCGGCCTGAAGTCGCTCGTCGTCGCGCCGAACGACATGCTGGTGCGGGACCTGATGGACCCCGCGCCGCGGACGCTGACGCCCGACCTCGACCAGGAGGAGGCGGTCAAGCTGTTCACGAAGTACAAGCTCAAGAGCGCGCCGGTCCTGGACCCCGAGGGCGCCCTGCTCGGCGTCGTCGTCTACCGAGACATCTTCGCGATCGCCCGCGAGGAGACGGAAGAGGACTTCGCGAAGATGGCCGGCTTCGCGCGCCCGCGCACGCGCACCGTGGTGCGCAGCGCCGCGCTGCGCCTGCCCTGGCTCGTCATCACCTGCCTCGGCGGCGTGCTCGTCTCCCACGTCATCAAGAACTTCGAGCACACTTTGTCGCAGATCATCGCGCTCGCGAGCTTCTCCCCCCTCATCGCGGGCATGGGCGGCAACGTCGGCTCCCAGACGGCCACCATCATGGTCCGCGGCCTGGCGACCGGCGAGATCGGCCGCGAGGACGAGGGCAAGGCCATCCTCCACGAGGTGCTGATCGGGCTCCTGCTCGGCGTCAGCTACGGGATCGTCGTCGGCGCCCTCGCGGCCTTCGTGTACCACGGCCGCTACGGCTGGTACTTCGGCCTCGTGGTCGGGCTGGCGATGACCTTCTCGATGACGGTCGCGTCCTGCATGGCCTCGATCGAGCCCTTCGTCCTGCGCCGCTTCGGCGTGGACCCCGCCACCGCGACGGGGCCGATGATCACGACGACCACCGACCTGCTCAGCAACGCGTTCTACTTCACGCTCGCGAGCTGGCTACTCCTGAAGCATTAGTCAGCCGCGGCGGGAGGCGAGGACGGCCTCGAAGTCGGGGCCGGGCTCCGCCTTGAGGTCGTAGCCCAGGTCGAGGTGCAGCGTGTGGGCGTGGAGCATGAGGCGCTTGGCCCCGCCGACCGGGCGCGGGGGCGGGCCGTAGCGGGGGTCGCCCAGGACGGGATGCCCCACCGAGCTGAAGTGGGCCCGGATCTGATGCTTGCGGCCGGTCAAGGTCTCGACGCGCAGCAAGGTCGCGCCTCCGAGAGAGCGCTCGACGCGCCAGCGCGTGACGGCGCGCTTGCCGTCGGGGGCGGGCGCCACGCGCCCCGAGCTGAACTCCCTCAGAGGCTTGTCGATCTCGCCGGAGCCGGTCATCGCGCCCAGCACGGCCACGAGGTACTCCTTCTTCGCGCGGCGCTCCTCGAACTCCTTGGAGAGCAGCCGGTGCGTCTCCGCGTCCTTGGCGAACACGAGGATGCCGCTCGCGTCGAGGTCGAGGCGGTGGACGGTGAAGATCTTCTTGCGCAGGCGGCGCTCGATCTCGACGTTGACGGCGATGCCGATCTCGCCGCGGCCGGGGATGGTGGGCAGGCCGACGGGCTTGTTCACCGCGACGATGCGGTCGTCCTCGAAGACGATCGGCGTCTCGATCATCGCGCCCCCACCACGCGCGCCCAGGCGGCGGCGGGCTCGAGCGCGCCCTTGCCCGCGATGACGAGGTTGAGGAACTCCCACGCGGCCTCGGGGCGGCCGGCGGCCCGGCCCGCTTCATAGGCCGCGCCGGCCAGCGAGCCCTTCATGTAGGCGGTGGTCTCGTGACGGAAGCCCTCGCGCGCCCACTCCCTCCCTCCGTCGAAGGAGCTCATGATGCCGGCGTGGACGGTGCCCGCGCGGCCGGCGCGGACCTCGTCGAGGCCGACGAGCTCGACGGCGCGCAGGACCTCGACGGCGACGGCCGCGATCTCGGCGCCGAACTTCGTCGAGACGAAGCCCTCGTCCTGCAGCCAGTGCACGTACTCGTGGGCGAACAGCGGCCGGTAGTTGGCCGCGAGGTCCGGCAGGCGGCGCCAGTCGGGCTTGACCATCAGGCGGATGCCGAAATCGGAGCGGAAATGCCCGTCGGGGATGCCGACGTGGTCGGGGTGGTCCTTGTAGGTGGTCGCGGAGTGCCAGAACATGCGGTAGCCGTTGGTCCGCGCCAGCACGTCCGCCTTGTAGGCGGCGTCGACCTTGCGGCCGAGCTTGGCGGCGACCACCGGGAACTCCGCGGCGACGAGCGCGGGAATGGTCCGGGCGACGAGGACCTGCTCGTTGACGGGCGCCGTCCCGGACTCGAGCCAGTCCGTCGTGACCTTGCGCCAGGGCTTGAGCTCGGCGGCCACGCCGCGGCGGGCCAGCAAGGTCGGATACAGCGCCGGGAAGGCGAGGCGCATGACGAAGCGGCCGAAGAAAGTGGACGAGAGCGAGGCGGCCACGCCCTTGGGGACGACGGGGTTCCATTCGACGACGCCCTCCTCGGAGACGACGAAGAAGCGCGCGTCCTTGCCCGCCGCCGTCTCCAGGTCCTCCGGAGAGGGATAGGCGGAGTGCATCGAGTACGCGCCCATGCGCGCCGTCGGATGGTTGTGCAGGGCCAGGTCGTAGTCGTCCCACTCGCCCGAGACGCCGTGGCGGTCGCCGCGCGCGATCAGCCACTTCCCGTCCCCCCTGCGCCGATGGAGGAACACCTCGTGCGGGAGCTCCGAGACGACGCGCAGGCTCTTCGCGGTCGGCGCGAAGCCGAGCGGGAGCACGGCTCCGGCCGGCGCCGCGTCGAGCGCCTTGAGCGCGGCCTTCATGAGCTCGCCGGAGTGGTCGTAGCCGTCGAGCGCCGCGAGGCTCCCGGCCGCCGCCTTCGCGGGCTTGCGCGCGGACGAGAGGAGGCGCAGGAACGTGTCCCGCCCCGGCTCCGCCGCCGCGGGCGCGGAGAAGACCCCGTCGCCGAGCGCCGCGGGCGCGTCCAGCTGGGCGCGCGCGTTGAAGTCCGCCTCGGCCGCGCCGGCCGCGTCGCCCGAGCCGAGCTTCGAGACGTCGAGCGCGGGCGCGGCGAGGGACCGGATCAAGAGAGGGCGCGGCTCGGCGGCGGCGGGCTGGACGGCCGCCGGCCGGACGGCGGCGAGCGCGGGCGCGGAGATAGGCGCGGCGAGCGGGGATGGGGCGAGGCTCGCCAGGGGGATCAAGGCGTTCGACGCCAGCTGGAGCGGGACCGCGCCCATGGGAGAGACGACCGACGGGGACGCTCCCAGGTTCCCCAGCTCCGGGACGACCTCGACCCGCGCGGTCCCCGCGCGGGCGGACGCGGCGAGGGCGGCGGCAATGACGGCGGCGAGGCGGACGCTCATTCCCCCGAGCATAACAGCCGTGACGAGGTGGCGCCAGGGGTCGAAAGACCTATAATAGGAAGCGTGAGAGCTGCGAAAGTCCTGGTGGTGGACGACGAGAGGATCAACGTCGAGATTCTGCTGCGCTGCCTCGCCCAGAAGGGCCACTCCGGCGTCGGGGTCGAGAGCGCCGAGGAGGCCGCCCGGGCCCTTTCCGCCGGAGCCTTCGACCTGGTCCTCCTCGACCACGTCCTGCCCGGCCAGACCGGGATGCAGGCCCTTCCCCGCCTGCGCTCCCTGACGCGCGCGCCGATCCACATCATGAGCGGCTACTCCGACGACGACACCCGGCGGGACGCCGAGCTCCTCGGGGCGTCGGGCTTCCTGCCCAAGCCCATCGAGTTCGAGGCCGTGGACGCCCTCCTCGCCGCCCTTCCGGAGCGCCCGGCGTGAGGATCCCCCCCGCCGCCGACCTCAAGCGCGAGGCGCTCGCCGGCCTGACCACCTTCTTCACGATGGCGTACATCGTCGTGGTCAACCCCGCGATCCTCTCGGCGCCGGGCACGGGCATGCCCTTCTCCGGGGTGCTCACCGCGACCGTCCTCCTGTCCTTCCTCATGACCTTGATGATGGGCGCGTACGCGCGCCTGCCGTTCGCCGTCGCTCCGGGCATGGGCATCAACGCCTTCTTCACCTACTCCCTCGTCCTCGGCATGGGCGTGCCGTGGCCGACGGCGCTCGGCGTCGTGTTCTGGGCCGGCGCGCTGTTCGTGGTCATCTCGGTCACCCCGCTGCGCGTCAAGCTCGCGGAGGCGATCCCCGACGGCCTGCGCACCGGCGCGGCCGCGGGCATCGGCCTGTTCCTGGCCTTCATCGGCTTCAAGAACGCCGGCGTCATCGTCGCCGACCCGGCGACGATGGTGCGGCTCGGCACCCTCGACCGGAAGGCGTTCCTGGCGCTCGCGGGCGGCGCGCTGACGATCGCGCTGATGCGGCGCAAGAGCCCCTTCGCGTTCCTCGCGGGCATATTCGGCGTGACCTCCGCCGCGTGGGGGATGGGGCTGATCGCGGTGCCGCCGGCCCTGCTGTCGCCCCCCGATTTCTCGAGCGTCTTCCTGAAGCTCGACATACCCGGGGCCCTCAAGCTCTCCCTGTTGCCGGCGATCGTCTCCCTCCTGTTCACCGACCTGTTCGACTCGATCTCGACCTTCGTCGGCGTCGCGCACGCCACCGGCCTCGTCGACGAGAAGGGCAAGCCGCTGCGTCTGAAGGAAGGTCTCGTCGTGGACGCCTTCGCGACGATGGGCGCCGGCCTCGCCGGGACCTCGTCGGGGACCGCCTACATCGAGAGCGCGGCGGGCATCGAGATGGGCGGGCGCACGGGCTGGACCGCCTTCTTCTGCGCGCTCGCCTTCCTGCCCTGCTTCTTCCTCGCCCCGGTCGCCGGCATGGTGCCGGCCTACGCCACCGCGCCGGTCCTCGTGATCGTCGGCGCCTTGATGTTCCGCAGCGTCGCGCGCATCGATTTCTCGCGCATCGAGGACGCCGTCCCCGCCTTCCTCACCATCGCGCTCATCCCGCTGACCTTCTCCATCACGCAGGGCATACTGTGGGGCTTCGTCTCGCACGCGGCGCTGTACGCGCTGTGCGGCCGCCGCCGCGAGGTCTCCGCCGGCACCTGGGCCACCGCGGCGCTGTCCGCCGGCCTCCTCCTCCTCGACCACGCCAAGTGGTGAGGGGCGTCGAACGAGGGAGCGTCGAACGAGGGAGCTTCGACCGCAGAGACACAGAGGACGCAGAGAACGGCAACGGACAAAGAGTTAACGGCTATAAGGTCCGTCGCCGTTAACTTCTTTTCCGTTTTTCTCCGTGTCCTCTGTGTCTCTGTGGTTAAACACCGTTCCCGCCGCCGTCACTATTTCCAGCCGGAGCACTTGCGGTAGACGGCGTCGTAGGGGTCCGGACGGTCGAGCTTCTCCTGGGCTGCCTTGTGCTCGGCCTCGAAGCGGTCGTAGATGGGGTCGACGACCTTCGCGACGTCCTCCTTGAGATGCTCGGCGGCCGAGGCGAAGTCGGCCGAGACGACGGGGTCGAAGCGCGTCGGGATGTGGTCGGAGGCCATCAGCGCGCGCTCGAGACGGCCCGCGAGGGCCACGGCCAGCTCGCGCGCCACTCGGCCGTGGCCGCGCTCGTGCTCGAGCACCGCCTGGTACTCGCAGGACCCCGCGGCGTATTCGCGCGGGATGTGGATGACGTCCGAGGAGACCGCGACCTCGAGGATCACGTCGTCGAACCAGGCGTAGACCGCCTTCGTGCCCTTCGCGGTGCTGAACCGGGTGTGCGTGGCCAGGCTGTGCTTGATCGTGGTCAGCCCCTGCGTCTGCAGCCCGCTGCCGGCGGCGCCCGGCAGCCGCGAGATCTCCTCCCGGCTCAGGTCGCGGCGGACGTCGACGGGCACCGCGGACGTCTGGACCTTGAAGCGGTGGAAGCGGCCGCGGCCGGGCGCCGGGCGGCGGGGAATCTCGGGCGCGGGGAGCTCGAGGGTCGCGGGCGCGCAGGCCGCGGACAGGAGCAGGGCCGCGGCGAGCGCCCGCGCCCTCACAGCGCGGCCTCGAGGGCGGAGAGCGCCGACAGCCAGCGCTCCTCGCGCGAGACGTCGTCGAAGGAGTCGTAGTGGAGCTCGCCCGACGGAGCCTTCGCGAGTATGCCGCGAGCGCCCCTGCCGCGCAGGGCGCCCGGGGCGCGGGAGGCGAGCTCGGCGGCCAAGGTCCGGAAGTTCAGCTCGGCGCTGTAGCTCATCCTGGCCCCGAGCGCGGTGTAGTCGAACTCCGAGGCGATGATGCGCACGCGCCGGGCGGGCGCGGCGAAGAGCATGTCGATGAACGGCGTGCGCCGTTCCTCGCGGACCTGCCGCGTCTTCTCCTTGGCGCCCATCAGCGGCAGCCCGGTCGCCAAGGTCGCGCCGAGGCGGACGGATTTCTCCGCGAGCGACGGCCCCTCGGTCACGGTCTTGAGGCCGCTCTCCCCGACCGCCCCCGCGGACAGGACCTTCAGGTGCGTCCAGACCAGCCGGGAATGCTCGGCGTTGGCCCGTCCGGCCGTGACGTCGAAGCCGTCCCCGGAGAGCTCCGCCTTCGTCACGACGACCGGGGGCGGCGGCTCCTCGAGCAGGCTGACGGGCACCGCTACGGCGGGCTGCCCCGCGGCGGTCAGCTCGGCGGCGAGGGCCTCGGCGTCCTCCGCCGGCGAAGGCTCGGCGACGATGCCCCACGAGCGGCGCACGGCGGGCAGCCAGCTCTCCGCGGGCAGGGCGGACCTCTTGGCGAGCGCGGCGGCGACGACGCGCGGGTCGAAGCGCGCGGGCGCGCGCAGCAAGACGGCGTGGGGCGGACGGGCCCCGCCGCTCACTTCGGCGGGATCAGCGCGTAGCCGCGGCCGGAGACGCTGACCAGCCACTGGTCCGACTTCCAGCCGAGCTTGAGCCGGATGCGGCGCACGTGGACCTCGACGGTCTTGAGCGCGCCCTCCGACGGCGCCTCGACGCCCCACACCTCGCGGTACACCTCGGCGCGCTCCGTCGGCTTCGGCGTGCGGCCGGCGAGGAAGTAGAGCAGCTCGAACTCCTTCGGCGTCAGGTGCTGGTACTCCTTGCTCCCGAGCTTGACGAGCTTGCGCGGATAGTCGAGGCTCAGGGCGCCGACCGTCACGGTCGCGGGCGGCTCGGCGCGCTCCTCGCCGGCGTTGCGGCGCAGCAGCGCGCGCGCGTAGGCGAGCAGGCGGGCGCTCTTCACCGGCTTGGTCAGGTAGTCGTCGGCGCCCATGTCGAGGCACGCGATGTCCTGCCCCTCCTTGTCGTTGCCGGTGAGGATGATGATCGGGATGCGGGCGGTGGCGGCGTCCTGCTTGAGGACCTGGCAGACCTCGAGGCCCTTCATGCCCGGCATGATCAGGTCGAGGATCACCAGCTCGGGCATCTCCTTCTGCACGGCGAGGATGCCGGCCTTGCCCGACGGGGCCTGGAGGACCGAGTAGCCCTCGAGGGCCAGCACGTCTCCCACCGCCTTGCGGAACGACGCGTCGTCGTCTACGAGAAGGACCTTCGGTGCCATGCCGAGATTTTATATAAAAGAAGGGTGGAACACACGCCCTTCGCGCTCGCCGTCCTCTGCCTGGCGGCCGGGCTCGCCGGGGGCTACGCGCTGGGACGCCGCCGGCGCCGCGCGCGCGCCGAGGCCCAGCTGCCGGACGAGGACCGCATCGCCTGGCTCCAGCGCCTCTCCACCATCGGCCAGATGATGTCCGGCGTCGTCCACGAGGTCCGCACCCCGCTGGCCACCGTCATCCTCACCGCCGAGCACGCCCAGCGCGTCCTCGACAAGGGCGGCGACCCCCGCCCCCAGTTGGCCACCATCCTCGGCGAGGCGGACCGCGCCGTCGAGATCCTCTCCGACATCCTCGACTTCGCCAAGCCCTCCCCCCTCGAGCTCAAGCCCCTGCCGCTGGCCCCGCTGATCAAGGCGGCGCTCGAGCCGATCTGGATCCGCTTCGACGAGCGCGGCGTCGACGTCTGGCTCGAGGTGCCCGAGGACCTCGTCGTGCGCGCCAGCCAGCGCCACTTCCATCAGGTCGTGACCATCGTGCTGATGAACGCCCTCGACGCCCTGCCTTTCGGCGGGCGCCTCGAGCTCATCGCCAAGCGCGACGGCGGCACGGTGCGCGTCGCCCTGACCGACAACGGCGTGGGCATCGACCCCGTCGCCCTCAAGGGCCTCTTCGCGCCCTTCGCCACCGGCCGCGCCGAGCGCGGCGGCACCGGCCTCGGCCTCAACGTCGCCCGCTGGATCATGACCAAGCACGGCGGCGACGTGGCCATCTCGAGCGAGGGCACGGGCAAGGGCACGACCGTCACCCTCACCTTGCCGGCGGCCTAGGGCCGGCCGCTCCGGACAGGCGTCGGCTATAATGCTATCATCAACGCCGACGGATTGGAGGATGCATGGCTTTTTACCGCAAGAAGCGCCGGAAAGTGGGCCCGAGCAAGAACGATCAGAAGGTCCGCCGCGCGCAGAACGCCGAGGACCAGGAGCGCGCCGCCGGCACCCTCTCCACCCGCTTCCCCTCCCTGCGCTCCCTGCGCGTGAAGGTCTCCATCGCCACCCCCCAGGGCGTCGTCCTCGAGGAGTCCGAGGAGACCTACGGCCCCAACGACCCCTTCTTCCTCGAGGCGGACTGCCCCGGCTCCTGCGGCTCGGGCTCCTACGATTTCGCCGTGCTCATCGCCCAGTCCCTGGAGAACCTCCAGGAGCGGGGCTCCGCCCAGATCGTCTGCGCCGAGCCCTCGTACAGCGGCGCGGCGGGCGCCACCTGCGGCTGCGTCGCGAAGTGCGAGTTCCTCGCCGAGGTCACGCCCTCATGAGCGAGGATCTCCAGGCCGAGCTCGCGCGCCTGCGCGCCGAGAACGAGACGCTCAAGAAGGCCGGCGCGCGCGGCATCTCCCTCAAGGTGAGCCAGAAGGGCGCCGTCAGCCTGTACGGCATGGGCCGCTTCCCCGTCACGCTCTACAAGGAGCAGTGGCTGAAGATCCTCGAGATGTCCGACGCGATCAAAGCCTTCATCGCCGACAACAACTCGTCCCTCAAGGAAAAAGAATAGTGCGCCGGGCCGTCCTCCTCTCTTTGCTCCTGCTGGGCGCCTGCGCCTCGCTCGAGAAGGAGGACCAGGCCTTCCTCGAAGGCGACCGCGCCCACTCCGCCGCGGCCAAGAACGACACGGGCAGCTGCAAGCCCTGGTTCGTCTCCCCCGAGAAGGACTGGGGCCAGGGCGCGCCGCGTCACTCCTGCTGGCACCGCCTCTGGGAGGTCCCCGCCGCCATCGTCGTCGCCCCCATCGCCATCGCCATCGTGACGGCCCCCATCTGGGTGCCCATCCTCGTCCTCAAATAGCCGTCAGCGCGCTCCCCGCCGGGACGTAGGCGCACAACGGATCCTCCGCCAGCGGGTCTCCGGTCACGGCGTAGGCCCGCGCGCGCGAGCCTCCGCACAGCTCGGAGAACTCGCACGCGCCGCAGCGGCCCTTGAGCGCCCGCGGGTCGCGCAGGGCGCGGAACAGCGGCGAATCGCGGTAGATCTCCCCCAGCGGCCGCTCGCGCACGCTCCCCGCCTTCAGCGGCAGGAACCCGCTCGGGAACACCTCGCCCTTGTGCGAGACGAAGACGAAGCCCTTCGCGTCGTTGACGCCGCTGCCGGTGCGCCGGCCGTTCTCGCGGCTGGCGATCCGCCGGTAATGCGGCGCCTCCGTCGTCTTGATGGCGAACCCGCAGGTCCGGGAGAAGGCGTGCAATCGGTTCAGGACGTCCTCGCATTCCTCGGCCGAGATCGCCAGGCTCGGGCCCGCGCGCCCCGTCGGGACCACGAAGAACACGCTCCACAGCACCGCGCCCAGCTCCCCCACGAGCCGCCCCATCGCCTCCAGGTCGGCCGAGTTCAGCGCCGAGACCGTCGTCCCGATCTGGAGCGGCAGGCCCAGCTCGCGCGCGTCGCGCGCGATCTCCATCGTGCGGCGGTACGAGCCCGCCACTCGCCGGAACGCGTCATGATTCTTCTCCAGGTGGCTGTCGAGGCTGACCGCGACGCGGTGCAGGCCCTGCTCCTTGAGCCGCGCCAGCGCCGGGCGCGTGACCTTCGGCGTGGCGCTGGGGCTCAAGGCGACCTTCAGGCCGCGCTCCACCCCGCGCCGGACGAACGCGTCGAGGTCCGGCCGTTCCATCGGGTCGCCGCCGGTCAGCACCAGCAGCGGCGCCCCCGCGTCGGCCACCTGGTCGACGAGAGCGAGCCCTTCCTCGGTCGAGAGCTCCCCCGCCTCGCGCTCGGGCTTGGCCTGCGCGCGGCAGTGCACGCACGCCAGCTGGCAGGCCTGCGTCACTTCCCATATCACGATCGCCGGCTTCTGGTTGAAGTCCATATCAGGCCGCCGACGAAGCGAGCACCGCGAGGATGGTCTCCGCTTCGCCCTTCGGGATCATCCGGTCGCTCGCGGGGTAGAGGATGTGCTCCTCCTTCATGTTGTGCCCCGACAGGACCAGGAGCATCTCCTGGATGAAAGTCAGCGCGCCGACGCCGTCCCCCTTCTCCATGAGCTCCATCGCCTTGGCCTTCGCGGCCCGGACCCGGACGTGCTCCTGGAGCATGACCGGGATCGGCCCCCGCGCCAGCGCCGGCTCCGCGCGCCCGGCCGCCGGGAACAGGACCGTCTCCTCCCAGATGATGTGCCGCTCGAGCCGGTAGTCGAACTCCTTGAGCGCCGCCAGGCCGGCCGCGGGGTCGCGGAAATCCACACGGGCGAGGATCGCGTCGATCTCGTCGTGGTCCTTCGCGAAGAAAGCGCTGATCGTCAGGGTCGCGGTGTCCATGTCGGTCGTCCTCCGTATTCCGGATATTTTTCTCCGGTAATACACAGGCAAGCAACATTCCTGCCATCTTCCGGCTGTGGGCCGGCTCCGGCCTAGTCCTGGAGCAGGCGCGCCACCGCTCCCTGGAGCAGAGCGTCGAGCCTCGCCTTCTGCGCGGGCGTCAGCTTCGCCTTGTCGAGCGTTAGCATCTTCCCGCTCGCCGCGTCATAAAGGGAACCGTCGCGTATCCCGCCGTCGAAGCCCGCGTCCACCGCGGCCTCGTCGCGCGTCAGCTCCACGCTCGCGCACTGGACGGTCAGGCGCGCGGGGTACACCTCCCCTCCGGGCCCGCTCAGGGGCCGCGCCAGGTAGAAGCTCACGCGCGGGCTCCCGCCCTCGGAGCACTGACCGTCCACGGCCGCCGTCGCGAGCGCGACCACCGACACCTCGTAGGAGGTCGCGCCGACCGTGATGGCTTCCACCTTCGTCGGCCGGAGCCGGGCGCGCTCCGTGAGCCGCGCCCAGGTCGCGTCGTCCGTCACGCGCCCGAGGGGCGCGGCCTGCGCCGAGGACGCCAGCGCGATCAGCATCAAGAGAAGCCTCACCACGCGGGCTCCATCATCACCGCGCCGGCGCGATTCGCGGAGACGTACAGGCCGTTCGTCGCGGTCGCGGACCTCCGCACCTCTTCGAGGCGGGCGTACAGCGCCGCGCCGGGGCAGGAGGTGATCTCCTGGTCGCGGTGTCCCTTGATCCGCTCGGCGGGGATCGAGTAGGTCTCCGACAGCCAGCGCGTCAGCTTGATGAGCGACTCGAGCTGGGCGGCCGTCGGCTTCTGCTTGCGCGGCGAGAAGTCTCCCATCAAGGAGATACCGATGTTGCCGTCGTTGCGGTCCTTCACGTGCGCGCCGACCAGGCCCATCGGGCGGCCCTCCCAGATCCGCCCGCTGCCGTCGATGAGGAAGTGATAGGCGATGTCGATCCAGCCCCGTCCTCTCTGATGGAAGCGCTGGATCCCCTGGAGCTCGTCGATCGCGGCGTCGCGGCCGCCCGGCTGGGGCGCCTCGGTGTGATGGATCGAGATCCTTTCCGGCGTCATCGGCTCGTAGGGCTTCGCGGCGGGCGACGCGCCCCAGGCGGAGCGGGGCTCGACGGCCGGCTTGGGCGAGGCCCCCGCGACCGGCAGCGGGGCGGACATCGTCCGGAAGGGCCCGGCGCCCGTCCTCTCCTCCTCGAAATCCGTGGCGTACACGCCGTAGAACTCGATCGCCGACGGGGCCGCGCCGTCGGCCACGATGCGCAGGCGGACGGAAGAACCCTTCTTCCCCGAGACCAGGACCTTCGACCAGAACCGACCGTGGGAGGAGCTCTCTCCGGTCGCCTCGGTCCACGGGCCCCAGGCGGCTCCGGTCTTGACCGCCGCCTCGAGGACGACGCCGGGGCCGTCGAAGCGGCCCTGGATCAGGAGCCCGGTGAAATCCTCCGCCACCGGGTCGCTGGGGGCGGAGGTCCAGACGACCTCGCCGGGGAGGGCCGCGGCCAGGACGATGCTCCCGTCCAGGGGCTTCCCGCTGAACTCGACGTGCGCGCCGACGTCGTTCGCGCGCAGGGGGGCGGCGAAGGCCAGCAGGGCGAGCAAGGCGCCTCTCATGCGCATAGGGTAGCGCACACGCGGGGCCGCCAGCAGAGGCGAAAGGCCCGGCGGCCGGTAGGCCCTTAAGCCGCGGTTTTCAAGGGGCTTTTCACGAGCTCGCCGACCGCGGCCCGGAAGACCGCCGTGTGCTTGTCCACGTCCTCGGCGGTCGTGGCCGGGCTCATGAGCGCCATGTTGTGGAACGGCGTCAGCAGGACGCCGCGGTTGAGCGCGTAGAGATGCATGAAGCGCTCGAGCTCGAAGTCCGCGGCGGCGGCCGCCTGCGCGCCGTTCCTCGGGGGATCCGCGTGGAACAGGTACTCGACCCTGCAGCCCAGGCGCGAGACGTGCCACGGCACGCCCGCCTCCGCGATCGCGTCCGAGACGCCCTTCGCGAACCGCTCCGCCATCGGGACCATCCGCGAGAACGCCTCCTCGGTCAGCACGCTCTCGAGCGTGGCGCGCATCGCGGCCACGGACAGCGCGTTGCCGGCCAAGGTGCCGCCGATGCCCCCCGTGTCGCACTCGGCCAGGCGTATGCGCTCGGCCGCGAGCTTGGCCACCTCTTCCGTGAAGCCGTAGGCCGCCGACGGGACGCCCCCGCCGATCGGCTTGCCCAGCACGAAGAAGTCGGGCTTGAGGCCGTGGGCGCGGGTGTAGCCGCCGGGGCCGGCGCAGATGGTGTGCGTCTCGTCGATGACGAGCAAAGAGCCGTATCTCCGCGTGAGCTCGCGCAGCGCCTCGTGATAGCCGGGCGCGGGCTGCACGATGCCCACGTTCGTCATCGCGGGCTCGGCGAGCACGCAGGCGACGTCCCGGTGCGACAGCGCCTCCTCCAGCGCGGCCGCGTCGTTGAACTCGACGACGCGCGTCGTGAGCGCGGGGTCCACGGGCGGGCCCAGGTTGCCGCTGCGCGCGACGGTCCTTCCGTCCTTCAGGGTCGCGAAGGACTCGTCCACCGTGCCGTGGTAGCACCAGTTGAACACGAGCACCTTCGAGCGCCCGGTGGCCAGGCGCGCGAGCCGGATCGCGAAGCGGTTGGCGTCGGTCGCGGTGAGCGCGAACTGCCAGTAGGGCAGGCCGACGCGCCGCTGCATCTCCTCGGCGACCCAGAGCGCGTTCTCGGTCGGGAGCATCGTGGTCAGGCCCTTCTTGAGCTGCTCGGAGACCGCCTTGACGACCGGCGCGGGGGAGTGCCCCGTCATGGCGCCCGTGTCGCCGAGGCAGAAGTCGGAGTAGACGAGGCCGTCCACGTCGGTGAAGCGCGCGCCGCCCGCCTCGGCGACGAAGACCGGGAACGGGCCGGGCCACTTCGACATCCAGTTCATCGGGACGCCGCCCATCAAGGAGCGGGCCGCGCGCGCGTGCAGAGCGGCCGATTTCGGACGCGCCTCGGCGAAGGAGCGCTGCTCGCGCTCCATCAGGGATCTCAAATGTGCGCGGTCGATCGTCTTCATGGCGTGAGGAGCCCTCCATTGAGCTTTCCGTCAGGGCGGCGGCGCCGCGCGCCCAGGTACAGCGGCACGAAGCCGAACAGAAGCCCGCCGACGCCCATGATGTTGGTGACCTTGTCGAAGGTCGGGATGCTGTAGATCGCCAGGAACACCATGAACGCCGACGAGGCCAAGGGCCACAGCACGCAGGAGACGGCGGCGCCGGGGCCCTCCTTCAGCTTGCCGCGGTAATGCCAGGCGCACGCGAAGCCGGTGAGGCTCATGTAGAAGCAGATCTGCAGGCCGATCGCGAGGATCGAGCTCTCGACGATGCTCTTCACCGTCGGCATATAGGTCGACGAGAACAGGAGCACCGAGCCCAAAAACCAGATCAGGATCGTCGCCGCCCACGGGGTCCGCCACTCGGGATGCACCTTCGCGTAGCGCGGGTGCAGCATCTCGTCGCGCGCCATCGCGAACATGCCGCGGCTGAACTGGAGGATCTGGGTCTCTATGGTCCCGATGGTGCTCAGGATGGTCGAGAGGACGGCCAGGTAGTTCCACGGCCGGGGGAACAGCTTGTTGGCGACGGCGTAGAGCACGTTGGTGTTCGCCGCCGCGATCTCCTCATCGCTCAGCACGATGAGGACGACGATCATCATGATGATGAAGAACAGGATCAGGTTCACCATCGCCCAGAAGGCGCCCTTGCCCGCGGAGTCCGACTCTCCCCCCTTCGACTCCTCGCTCAGGTTCATCGTGACGTCCCAGCCCCAGTAGAAGAAGATCGAGGTCAGCGCGCCCGTGGCGAACAGCTGCGGGGTGAAGGAGAACGGCGAGAACCAGATGAAGGACGGGGCGTGCATCGGCTTGCCCCAGTACTGGACGAACGCGGCGATGATGAGCGCGAAGATCACGACCGTCTCGACGGCGGTCAGGACGATCTGGGTGTAGCTCGCGTGCTTGATGCCTTTCGTCACGACCGCGGTCACCAAAGAGAGCCACAGGAAGGCCGTCAGGGCGACCCAGCCGGTGCTCTCGACCTTGCCCGGGGCGATCAGCACCAAGGTCGAGGTCGCCGCGGGGATGGTCGCCGAGACCATGAAGAAGATCGAGGCGACCAGCAGGCCCCAGCCGGCGAAGAAGCCCCACTTGGGGCCGAAGACGCGGCCGACCCAGGCGTAGGAGGCGCCGGCGTTCGGCTCGAGCCGGCTGAGGTGGACGAAGGCCAGCATGATCCCGAACATGATCAGGCCGCAGTAGAGGATGCTGCCGACGGACAGCACGCCGACGGCGGCCACGATGGCGGCCGTGGTGACGGCCACGCTGAACGCGGGCGCGGTGCCCGCGATGCCCATCACCACCGCCTCGAACGTGCCGAGGGCGTCCTTCGCCAATCCGCGGTCGCGCGTCAAGCGGGGCTATCCGTGGTCATAGGACGGGGATTTTACCATGTAAGAATGCGAAGCAGACGCTCCTTGCTTTAACCGCCCGCGAATGCTATCCTTCTTCTGCGGGGTAGAGCAGCCCGGTAGCTCGCAAGGCTCATAACCTTGAGGTCGCTGGTTCAAATCCAGCCCCCGCAACCATTTAGACGAATTCGAACCCGAGACGAGAAATGTCGGGACCTGCCCTCAGGCTTCAGCCTGGGGGCTTTGTGTTATCTATGACGATGGACTCGAAGCTCGCCGATTTCGCCGCCGCCCAGGACCCGGTCTACGACGCCGTCCTGCGCGAGTTGGCCGCGGGCCGCAAGGAATCCCACTGGACCTGGTTCATCTTCCCCCAAATGGCCGGCCTGGGGTTCAGCGCGATGAGCGAGCGCTTCGGGATCGCCTCGCTGGACGAGGCGAGAAGCTACCTGAAGCACCCCGTTCTCGGAGCGCGCCTGCGCGAGTGCGTCCGGCTGATGCTCGCTCAGCCGTCCCGGGACGTTCGCGCGATCCTGGGCTCCCCCGACGACCTCAAGTTCCGCTCGTCGATGACCTTGTTCGCCCAGGCGGACCCGGCGGAGCCTTTGTTCCAGGCCGCTCTCGAGCGGTTCTTCGGCGGGGAGCCGGACGCCCTCACGCTGGAGCTCCTGAAAAAACGAAGCCCGCCGCGACGCCCCTGAGGGGAGCCGCGGCGGGCGATGGTCCGTCTCGTTAGCGGATCTTCCGCATGAAGCGGTCCTTCAGGTTGGTCTCGATGAAGGTGCCGAGGCCCTTGCCGGCCGCCGCGAGCGTCTTCATCTTGGCGATGTTGTCCTCGCCCGCGCTCTGGTTGCTGTAGTTGTAGACGGAGTTGTTCGCGAACTGGACGGTCACGACGTCCTTGGTCGTCTGATAGCGGACGACCTTGGAGGCGCCGCCGAGATTCTTGTAACGGAGGAACAGCTTGGGTCGCTTGGGGGTTTTCATGCCCTCAGTTTACGATATCCCGGGCGCTCAGCGCTTCTTTTTCTCGAGCGCGGCCTTGAACATCTCGGCCATGGGGGACGGCGGCCCGCTCTCTTCCTGCTGCTTGCGCCACTCGTCGGCGCCCGTGTCGCGGGGAAGCTCGAGCGAGATGCGGCGCTCGGAGAGCTTGACCTCGGCGACCTGCACCGAGAGGGTCTCCCCCACCTTCTGGCGGTCGAACGCGAAGTCGGGAGCGTCCTCCGTCTTGGATTGATGGAGGAGGCCGACGACGCCGGGCTCGAGCTGGACGAAGAGGCCGTAGGGCTCCTTGCGCGTGATCTTGCCCTCGACGACCTGGCCGGCGGCGTACTTCGACCACGGGTCCACGACGGCGGGAGCCTGGGGCGTGGGCGGGCGCTCGGTGACCTGCTTGAGCGAGAGGGAGAGCTTGAGGCGGCCGTCGACGGTCTCCCGCTTGAGGAGCTTGACGGAGATCGCCTGGCCGAGGGTCAGGACCTCGGAGGGAGAGGCGACGCGGGACCAGGCGACCTCGGAGACGTGGAGGAGGCCTTCCACGCCGGGGACGAGCTCGACGAAGGCGCCGAACTTCTCCAGGCGGACGACCTTGCCGGGGACGACGGAGCCGTCCGGGTTCGCGGCGAGGAAGGCGTCGCTGGCGCGCGACTGCTCCTCTTCGAGGAGCTTGCGCCGGGAGACGACGACGTTGCGGCCGTCCTCGCCGAACTCGGTGAGGACGAAGGTGAAGGTCTTGCCGATGAACTCGGCGCCCGTCTCGGTGCGCTTGGCGTCGATCTGGCTGATGGGGCAGAAGGCGGACTTGCCCTTGACGCTCACGCGGAAGCCGCCCTTGCAGGCCTCGACGACGCGGCCCGACACGGGACGCTTGAGCTCGAAGGCCTCCTTGAGGTCCTCGGCGATGTTCTTGTCGGTGGGGTTCTTCGAGAGGCGCACCTGATTGTTGCGGACCGAGGTGACGAAGAGGTCGAGCATGTCCCCGGCGCGGACGGTCACGACGCCGTCGGCGTCGCGGAAGTCGGCGGTGGCGACGACGCCCTCGCGGCCGGGGCCGAGGGCCACCTGCGAGTCCTCGCGGCCCACGGCGAGGAGCTCGCCGCGCACCTTGTCGCCGGGCTCGAAGGTCTTCTCGGCGGCCTCCAGGGATCCGGCCAGCAGGGCGGAGAAGTCTTCCGTCGAGTCTTCGTCGTTCATACCCTGAGATTACGAGATTTCACCGCTCTTGTGAAGGCGTAAGCGCTCCGAATTTATTATAATTACAACCATGAAGATCCACATGTACGAGTTCCGTTCCGAGAAGAAGAAGCTCAAGTGCAGCTGCGGCTGGGAGCGGACGCTGAAGTCGGGCGACGCGAAGCTGATCGCGAAGACCTTCTCCGACCACCAGGCCGACGCGGCCGCCAAGCCCAACTAGCCGCGCCGCCGGACCGTCACCGAACCGTTCCACGGCCGAGATAGGCCCGTGAAGGCGCGTGTGATAGCGTCTAGGCGTGATCATCCCCCTCGTCGCCTTGGGCCTGCTGGCGGCGTCCGCGCGAGCGGCCGAGGCGCCGAAGTGCGTCCAGATCTACTACGACTCGGTCCCGGCGGCCTCCCCCCGGTACCGCCACGGGCGCGTCCACGCGCTGCAGCTGCAGAACCTGCTCGGGCACTTCCCCCATATCCAGCAGTTCGTCATCCCGGTCGAGCGCTACGAGAAGGGGCAGCTCGGGCGCTGCGCGGCGAGCTTCTACCTCGGGACCTATTTCGACAACGCCCTGCCGCCGGATTTCCTGGCCGACTTCGCGGCGTCGACGCGCACCGTGGTCTGGGCGGGCTACAACGTCTGGAAGCTTCCCGCGGCGGACCTGGAGCGGATGTGGTCGGCGCGCTACCGGGGGCTGTCGGGGCTCGACGCGGAGGTCCGGGACGGCGCGGGCCGGCCTACCTTCTACCGTTTCGTCGATTATAAAGGGCGGACCTTCGAGAAGTACGGCGAGTTCGACCGCGCGGCCCCGGAGCGCTTCGACGCGGCCTACGAGCTGGTCCTTCTCGACCTCCGGCGGTCCACGACGACGGTCGTCGTCGCCTGGGCCCGTCACGGCGGACGGCCCGGGGAGAGGACGCCGTACGCGCTGAGCGGCGGAGGGCGCTGGTTCGTCGCCGACAGCCCCTTCTCGTACATCACGGAGGAGGACCGTTATCTCGTCTTCGCCGACCTGCTCTTCGACATGCTGGGCGAGGCGCCGCGCCGCGGCCCCGGGGAGAAGAAGCCGGCCCATTTCCGGGTCGAGGACGTGCACCCCGGGCTGCCGTCGTGGCAGCTGTACGGCATGGCCGACATGCTGGCCGCGGCCGGGGCGCCGTTCTCCGTGTCGGTGATCCCGATGTGGGTCGACCCTCTGGGGGTCCTGCGCCTGCGGCGGCGCTGGCGCCTGGCGGCCGACGACGCGGCGTTCGCCGATTTCCTGGGGTACGCGAAGGAGCGCCGGGCGAGCTTCATCCTGCACGGGCTGACCCACCAGCGAGGGTTCGCGCGCAACCCCTTCACCGGGATCTCCGGAGACGACTTCGAGTTCTGGGACCGGGAGAGGAACCGGCCCCTCGACGGCGAGACGGACGCCGACATCGAGGCGCGCGTCGCCGACGCCCGCGCGCTGCTGTCGGCCGCGGGGGCGGAGGCGTCGGCGTGGGAGACGCCGCACTACCAGGCCTCGCCGCGCGCCTACCGGGTGTTCGCGCGCCGATTCGCCTGGAACGTCGGCCGCGCCGTCTATTTCCCCCCCGCGGAGGGCGATTCCCCGCCCGAGGGGCTGCTCCCGACGGGCCAGTTCTATCCCTACGAGATCTACGGCGACGCGTACGGCCAGCGCGTGATCCCGGAGAACGTCGGCAACGCCCAGCCCTACATGAACGAGCAGGTGCTCAAGTCCGTGACCATCGACGACATGATCCGCGTCATGCGCCGCAACGCGGTGCTGCGCGACTCGTGGGCCTCGTTCTTCGTGCACCCGTCCATGCTCGACACGACGGCTTTGGGCGGCACCGCGAGGCGGCCCGGGGACGCCGGCGAGCTGGCGCGCCTCGTGCGCGCCGCCCGGGACGGCGGCTACGAGTTCGTCTCCCTGTCGGACTGGACCGAGAAGAACCTCCTGCCGATAAGGCCGGAGCCCGTGGAGGTGACGCCATGATCGCCGCTCTTCTGTTCCTGCTGTGCGCGCCCGCCGCCGCCGCCGACCCGTCGCCGCGCGAGGCGCTCGCCCGCGCCCGGCGAGGACGCGTCGAGTTCCTGCGCGCGGTCGGCGACGTGGGGCGGTTCGCCCCGCGCCTGCCGTCGAAGGAGAAGCTGTACCCCTACGTGCTGCTGCTCGACGACCTCGAGCGCGCGGGGAAGCGCTACGACCTGGAGAGCCTCGGCGTGGACCCGGTCAAGGACCTCGGAGAGGAGCTCACGCATCAGGCCGCGCAGTGGCTGCGCCTCGACCGCGACTCGCCGGCGTACCTCGACGCCTTCTTCAAGTGGTCGACGAACGACACGCGGATCGCGGCGGCGGGCGACTCGGCGATGCTCGCGGCCGCGGCGAGGAAGCCCAAGGAGCTGCTCGCCTGGAACGAGGGCGCGCTGGCCGCGCTCGAGCGCCTCAAGGACGCGCGGGCCGACGCCCCCGCCCGGCAGGCCTTCGGCGACCTTCAGGGCGTGGTCGCGCGCGAGATGCTCGCGCGGAGGGCCGAGCTCCCGGAGGACGCGCTCGCCGAGGCGGTCGACCGGACCGCGACCCCGCAGGGGCTCTCCGAGATCATCTCCTATCTCGACATCGAGACGGCGTCGGCGTCGACGGCGAAGGACCGCCGCGCTTTGCTCGGCCTCGCGCTGCGGGCGGCGCGCTCCGCCCGGGGGCTCGGGCCGTCCGCGCCGCTGCGCCTGCGCGCCGACGCGGGCGCGCTCGTGGCCGGGGCCGTCGAGCGCGCGCTGTTCGCGGGCGACGACCTCGAGGAGGCCGCCTGCCGCGCCGTCGCGGCGGAGCTGCTGCCGGCGCAGGCGGAAGGCCTGCTCGCCTCGCTCGCGGACCTGTCCTCCGGCGAGGGCGCGGCGGCGCTGGTGCGCGCGCGCGCCGTGCGGGCGCTGGCCGACGGGCTGCGGGGCTGGTTCCCGCATCTCGCCGCGACGCGGCGGCGCGACTTCGAGCGCATCGAGGCCCGCCTGGCCGCCCGATGAGCCGCTCGAGCGGACGATGTGACAAGGGCGTCACGGGGCGGACATGGGCCTTATGTTAGCCTGAGCGCGGGGCGCGGAGGAGCATGCCTCGATATGGACGCGGGCGGAGCGGAGCGCGGGTCGCGGCGGCAGGGCTCATCCTGCCGCTGCTGGCCGCCTGCTCCCTCGCCCCCGCCTACGACCGCCCCGCCCTGCCGACCTCCGACCGCTATCCCGGCGCCGCCGAGGCCGCCGCGACGGAGCGCGCCGGACGGGCCCGCGTCGGCTGGCGGGAGTTCTTCGCGGACCCGGCCCTGCGCGAGCTCATCGGCCGGGCCCTGGAGAACAACCGCGACCTGCGCTCGGCCGCGCGGCGGACGGAGGCCGTCCGCGCCCTGTACGGCATCGCCCGCGCCGACCGGCTTCCCACGATCGCCGCGGGCGCGGCCGGGAGCCGCTCGCGGGCGCCCGCCGACCTGTCCTTCACCGGCCGGGCGGCGACCGCGGCGCAGTATCAGGCGAACCTCCAGGTCAGCTCCTGGGAGCTGGACTTGTGGGGCCGGGTGCGCGACCTCAAGGAGGCGGCCCTCGAGGCCTACCTCGCCGACGACGAGACCCGGCGGTCCGTCGCGGTGAGCCTCGTGGCGGGGGTCGCCAACTCCTATCTGCTCGAGCGCGAGCTCGAGGAGCGCCTCGCGCTCGCGGGAAGCACCCTCGCGTCGCGAGAGGAGTCCCTGCGCATCGTCTCGCGGCGCTTCCAGCGCGGCAACGCCTCCCGCCTCGACGAGGTCCAGGCGGAGACCTTGCTCAACCAGGCGCGCGCCGCTCTCGCCGTCCTGCGCCGCGCGCGCGACCTGAACCGCAACGCGCTGACCTTGGCCGTCGGCGCGCCGGTCGCGCTCGAGCCCCTCCCCCTGTCGCGGGTCGAGGAAGGCTTCGCTCCGGACCTGCCGCCGGGCCTGCCCTCGGACCTGCTCGCCGGCCGCCCCGACGTCCGCGCCGCCGAGCACCGCCTCAAGGGCGCTCACGCCGACATCGGCGCCGCCCGCGCGGCCTTCTTCCCGAGGATCGCGCTGACCGGGGCCTTCGGCACCGCGAGCGCGGAGCTCGACGGCCTCTTCGGCGCGGGCAGCGGGGCGTGGACCTTCGCGCCGAGCGCGACGGTCCCCCTGTTCGACCACGGGCGCCGCCGCGCCGCGCTCGACCTCGCGCGCGCGCGACGCGACCAGGCCGTCGCCGATTACGAGAGGATCGTGCAGGGCGCCTTCCGCGAGGTCGCCGACGGGCTCGCCGAGCGCCGCTGGCTCGCCGAGCAGGTCGCCGCGGAGCGCGCCGTCGTCTCCCTGCAGACCGAGCGGGCGCGGCTGGCGCGGCTGCGCTGGGAGAACGGGTCCGCGTCCTATCTCGAGGCGCTCGACGCGGAGCGGGAGCGCTTCGCGGCCGAGCAGGCGCACGTGCAGACGCGCCGCGCCCTGCTGGCGAGCAAGGTGGACCTCTTCGCGGCGCTCGGGGGCGGGGACACGGCGGAGGAGCCGAAGCGATGAACGGGAACCGGAAGAGATGGGCGCTCCGCGCCGCCGCCGCCGCCGCGCTCGCCGCGGCGGCCGTGCTCGCCTGGCGGGGCATCGACGGCTCGCGGAGCGACGAGGGCCTCGTGAGCGGCAACGGCCGCGTCGAGGCGGTCGAGATCGACCTCGCCGCCAAGATCCCCGGGAGGGTGAAGTCGATCCTGGTCCGCGAGGGCGATTTCGTGAAGGCCGGCCAGACGCTCGCCGTGATCGACACGCTCTCGCTCGACGCCCAGCTGCGTCAGGCCGAGGCGGAGGGGCGGCGGGCGCGGAGCGCCGTCGCGACCGCGGGCAGCCAGCGGCTGCAGCGCGAGGCCGAGCTCGACGCCGCGCGCAAGCGCGCCGCGCGCTCCGCCGCGCTCACGGTCGAAGGCGCCTCCTCGCAGCAGGAGGCGGACGACGACCGCGCGCGGGTCCTGAGCGCCGAGGCGGCGCTGGCCGCGGCGGAGACCCAGGTCGAAGGCGCCCGGGCGGCCGTCGAGGCGGCCCAGGCCGCCGTCGAGCGCGTCCGGGCCGACATCGCCGACAGCCGGCTCAAGGCGCCGCGCGACGGCCGGGTCCAGTACCTCGTCGCGCGGGAGGGCGAGGTCCTCGGCGCCGGAGGGCGCGTGCTCAACCTGCTCGACCTCAGCGACGTGTACATGACCTTCTTCCTCCCCACGGCGGCGGCGGGCAGGCTGACCTTGGGAGACGAGGCCCGGATCGTGCTCGACGCGGCCCCCGATTTCGTCGTCCCCGCGAGGATCTCCTTCGTCGCCTCCGAGGCGCAGTTCACGCCCAAGTCCGTGGAGACCCCCAGCGAGAGGGAGAAGCTCATGTTCCGCGTCCGGGCGCAGATCCCGGCCGAGCTGCTGCGCAAGCACATCACGAGAGTCAAGACCGGCCTGCCCGGGGTCGCCTACGTGCGGCGGGACTCCAAGGCCGGATGGCCCGAGCGCCTCCGGGCGAGGACGCCGCCATGAACGGCCCCGCCGCGCGCGTCCGGCGCGTGAGCCAGAGCTTCGGGAAGGTCCGGGCGCTCGCGGACGTGAGCCTCGACCTGCCCGCCGGGCGGATGGCCGGCCTCATCGGCCCGGACGGGGTCGGGAAGTCGACCTTGCTGTCGCTCGTGGCCGGCGCGCGCGCGATCCAGAGCGGGCGCGTCGAGGCGCTCGGCGGCGACATGGCCGACGCCCGCCACCGGAGGGCCGCGTGCCCGCGGATCGCCTACATGCCGCAGGGCCTCGGAAAGAACCTCTACCCGACCCTCTCGGTGCTGGAGAACATCGACTACTTCGGGCGCCTGTTCGGCCAGGGCCGGGCGGAGCGCGCGCGGCGCATCGCGGCCCTGCTGCGCGCCACCGGGCTCTCCCCCTTCGCGGACCGCCCCGTCGGCCAGCTGTCGGGCGGGATGAAGCAGAAGCTCGGGCTGTGCTGCGCCTTGATCCACGACCCCGACCTGCTCATCCTCGACGAGCCCACCACCGGCGTCGCCCCCCTCTCGCGGCGCCAGTTCTGGGACCTCATCGCGGGCCTGCGCGCGAAGCGTCCCGGCATGAGCGTGCTCATCGCCACCGCCTACATGGAGGAGGCGGCGCGCTTCGACCACCTGGCCGCGATGAGCGCCGGCCGCGTCCTCGCGGCGGGCTCGCCGCGCGAGCTGCTGGCGAAGACCGGCGCCGCCACGCTCGAGGACGCCTTCATCGCCCTGCTGCCCGAGGCCGAGCGCGCGGAGCACCGGCCGGTGGTCATCCCGCCGCGTCCGCCCGCGGACGGCGACGAGCCGGCGATCGAGGCCGATGGCCTCACCGTGCGCTTCGGGGACTTCACCGCCGTCGACCGCGTGAGCTTCCGCATCGCCCGCGGCGAGATCTTCGGCTTCATCGGCTCCAACGGCTGCGGCAAGACGACCACGATGAAGACCTTGACCGGCCTGCTGCCCGCCGGCGAGGGCCAGGCGCGGCTGTTCGGCCGCCCGGTCGACCATAAGGACCTCGACACGCGGCGGCGCGTCGGCTACATGACCCAGTCGTTCTCGCTGTACGGCGAGCTGACCGTGCGCCAGAACCTGGTCCTGCACGCGCGGCTCTTCCGGATGGCGGAGGAACGCATCGGCGCGCGCGTGACGGAGATGGCGGAGCGCTTCCGCCTGGCGGACATCATGGACGCCCTCCCCGGGAGCCTGCCCCTGGGCAAGCGCCAGAGGCTGTCCCTGGCGGTGGCGATGATCCACGGGCCCGAGACTTTGATCCTCGACGAGCCGACCTCGGGCGCGGACCCGATCGCCCGCGACGCGTTCTGGAGCATCATCGTCGGCCTCGCCCGGCGGGACAAGGTCACGGTCTTCATCTCCACCCATTTCATGAACGAGGCCGAGCGCTGCGACCGCGTCTCGCTGATGCACGCCGGGAAGGTCCTCGTCACCGACACGCCCGCGGCGATCAAGGCGGGGCGCGGGGTGGGCACGCTCGACGAGGCCTTCGTCGCCCGGCTCGCCGAGGCGGCGGACGACGGCGCGGACGCGCCGAGGCTGCCCGCCGCGGGGGACGGCGCGGCGACCGGCGCGGCGGGGCCGGCCGGGCTCTTCAGCCCGCGGCGCATGCTCAGCGGCTCGCGGCGGGAGGCGCTCGAGCTCAGCCGCGACCCGATCCGGCTGAGCCTGGCGGGGCTGGGCAGCATCCTCCTCATGCTCGTCCTGAGCTACGGCATGAACATGGACGTCGAGAACCTGGCGTTCGCGGTGCTGGACCACGACCGCACCGCGCTCAGCCGCGGCTACGCCCACGAGCTCTCGGGCTCGCGCTACTTCGTCGAGCGCGCGCCGATCCGGGACCACGCCGACCTCGACCGGCGCATGCGCACGGGCGAGCTCAGCCTCGCCCTCGAACTCCCCCCGGGCTTCGCCCGCGACGCGGCGCGCGGCGCTCCCGTCCAGGTCGGAGCCTGGATCGACGGGGCGATGCCGATGCGCGCGGAGACGGTGTTCGGCTACGTCCGCGGCATGCACGCGCACTGGCTGGCGGCCCGCGCCCGCGAGGCGCGCGGCGAGGCGGCGACGGCGGGGGCCTTCTCCGTCGAGACCCGCTTCCGCTACAACCCCGACGTCGCGAGCCTCCCGGCGATGGTGCCGGCGGTGATACCCCTCCTCCTGATGCTCATCCCGTCGATGCTGGCCGCCCTGGCGGTGGTGCGGGAGAAGGAGCTCGGCTCCATCGTCAACCTCTACGTCACCCCGGTCACCCGGCTCGAGTACCTGCTGGGCAAGCAGCTCCCCTACGTCGTCCTCGCCTTCGCCAACTTCCTGACGCTGACCGCCATGGCCGTCCTCCTCCTCGGCGTGAGCCTCAAGGGCAGCTTCCCGACCTTGGCCCTGGCCGCGCTGCTGTACGTGGGGGCGGCCACCTCCTTCGGCCTGCTCGTCTCGACGTTCGTGCGCAGCCAGATCGCGGCGCTGATCGGCACGGCGATCGTGACCATACTGCCGGCCGTCGAGTTCTCGGGGATGATCGACCCGGTGTCCTCCCTCGAGGGCGCCGGAGCCGTCATCGGGAAGGTCTTCCCGACCACCCATTTCCTCGCGATCGCGCGCGGCGCGTTCTCCAAAGGCCTGGGCTTCGCCGACCTGAAGGACGGCTTCCTCCCCCTTCTGCTGTCGATCCCCGCGCTCGTCGGCCTCGCGGCGGCGCTGACCCGCAAGCAGGAGCGATGACATGAGCGCCGCCAACGTCTGGCACCTCGGGGTCAAGGAGCTGCGCAGCCTGCGGCGGGAGCCGATGACGGTCGCGTTCATCGCCTACTCCTTCTCGTTCGCGATCTACGTGGCCGGCACCTCGATGCCCGAGACCCTTCACAAGGCGCCGATCGCCCTCGTCGACGAGGACCGCTCCCAGCTCTCCGCCCGCATCGGCGACGCCTTCTACCCGCCGAACTTCATGCCGCCGTCGCGCATCACGGCGGCGGAGATGGACGCGCGGATGGACGCGGGCCTCGACACCTTCGCCCTGGCGATACCGCCCGGCTTCCAGCGCGACGTGCTCGCCGGGCGCGCGCCCGCGGTCCAGCTCAACGTGGACGCCACGCGCATGTCCCAGGCCTTCACCGGCAGCGGCTACGTCACGGCGATCGTGACCGAGGAGGTGAACGCCTTCGTCGACCGCCGCCGCGCCGAAGCGGCGCCGCCGATCGACCTGGCCCTGCGGGTGCGCTTCAACCCCGAGATGAAGCACGCGTGGTTCGGGGCCGTCATGGAGGTCATCAACCACATCGCCATGCTGGCCCTCGCGCTGACGGGCGCCGCGCTGATCCGCGAGCGCGAGCACGGCACCATCGAGCACCTCCTCGCCATGCCGGTGACGCCCTTCGAGATCATGGCCGCGAAGATCTGGTCGATGGCGCTGGTCGTGCTCGCCGCCGCGGCCGCGTCGCTCCTGTTCGTGGTCCAAGGCGCTCTGGGCATGCCGATCGAGGGCTCCCGGCTCCTGTTCCTGGCCGGCGCGGCGCTGTGCCTGTTCGCCGTCACCTCCCTCGGGATCTTCCTCGCGACGATCGGGCGCTCGATGCCCCAGTTCGGCCTGCTGATGATCCTGGTGATCCTGCCCCTGCAGATCCTGTCGGGCGGGATGACGCCGCGCGAGAGCATGCCGTTCGCCGTCCAGACCCTCATGCTGGCGTCGCCGACCACCCACTTCGTCATGCTGGCCCAGGCCATCCTGATCCGCGGCGCGGGCTTCGACGTGGTCTGGCCCCAGTTCGCGGCCCTGGCCCTGATCGGCGCCGTCCTGTTCGTCCTCTCGCTGGCGCGCTTCCGGAAGGCGCTGGCGGAGATGGCGTAGACGCCCGTCAGCCCATGCGCTTGAAGTACTGGACCTCGCGCTCGTGCTTGGCCGCCCTCTCGCGGCTCGTGAACGTGCCGAGGTTGCGGCGCCGTCCCGTGCGCGGGTTCCTCTTGGTCGAGTAAAGACGGTACTGCCCGGACCGCAATCGCCGTATCATGGTCAGAACCTCCAGCCGTAGCGCGCCGTGAAGGTCAGGACGTGCAGCGGCCCCGCGGCGCCGGAGACCCCGCGGGCCTCGCCCCGGGGCGCGGCGGCGTACCCCGCCGAGCCCAGCCCCGTCCAGCCGGCCTCCACGGTGACGAAGCCCGGCGCGGCCTCGTCCAGGCGGAGGTCCAGGCCGAGGCGCGCCGAGGCCGCCGGGACCCAGGCGCTGTCGTCGACCAGGCGCCGGGTCTCGTGGTTCGCCGTGTCCGGCCACGACGAGGGCCGCACGTCGACCGTCGTCTTGTTCCAGGCCCCTCCGGCGCCGACGAGGACGAACGGCCGCGCCGCGCCGCGGTCCCGGAGCGTCCAGCGCAGCACCCCGAGCATCACCCACGTGTCGCCCGCGACGCTGGCGTCGGCCGACGGATAGAGGCGCGTCGACAAGGTGCCTCCGCGGCTGACGTAATCGACGTCGAGCCCCGCGCCGAGGCGGGGCGTCAGGAAATGCACGTACTGCGCGCCGAAATGCGCGCCGAGGTCGCCGTTGTCGGCGGAGCCGCCGCCGGCGACGCCGAGACGGACGCGGCTCACCGGCTGGGCCAGGCCGACGGCGACGGAGACCAGCCGGCGGCGCTCCGGCGGGACGCCCGGCAGGGCCTCGCCCGCCCGCGCGCCGGCCGCCAGCAGCATCAGCGACAGCAGAGCTCCGGTCTTCATGCGCCCATTCTAACCGGGGCGCGGGCGTCGCGCCATCGCGGCGGCGCCACGCTTTTTCGACGCTTATGGGACGGCCTCCCCCCACTCCAGCGGCAGCTCCAGCGCGCGCGTCGGCGGGGCGGCGCGGCGCTCCGGCTCGGGGACCGGCGGCGGCGCCAGGCCGTCGAGCACCTCCCAGGCCGCGCGCTCGAGCAGCTCGAGGTACTTCTTCTGGTCGTACTCCAGGCCGTTCTCCATCAGGCTCAAGGGCTTGGAGCGCCACTCCTTGACGGGGTCGGAGGCGCTCGTGATCACGTAGCGCACGGTCTCTCCGACATGGAGCGTCACGCCCGCGGCGGCGAGCTGCTTGGCGGCGAGCGAGGACACGGTGTCGTGGACGTAGTCCCCGGGCTCGCGCGACAGATGGAAGGCGATGGCGAGCTCGTCGGCGCTCACGCGGCCCTCGCGCAGGCGCAGGCGGTACTCCTCGACGACGTCGAGCAGGACCGGGACCAGCGCCTTCAGGTCGCCGCCCGGCGCGACCCTCGCCAGGACGGCGAGAAGCTCGCCCTGCATCTCCTTGAGAAGAGCCGGCGTGTCGCGCCGGCGCAGGGCGATGCCGCGGACCTTGAGCTCGCCGTCCGTGAAGGCGCCGAAGTAGCGCCCGGGCACGCCGGAGCGCGAGTCCTCCTTCGAGGGGCAGTAGCGGATCCACTCGTAGACGCCCTCGAGCGCGAGCGGGCACTCGGCCTCCCTCTCGATCGCGAGCCTCAGCTCCTCCAGGTCGGCGCCGGGCTTGACCGTGATCCAGATCGCGTCCACGAGCGCGTGCAGAAGACGGTAGCCGCGGTTCTCGACGGCGTCCTTGGCGCGCAGGAGGACCTCGCGCCCCCACGCGGTCACGCACTCGTGCGCCTCGATCTTGCCGAAGCGCGCGTTCTTGAAGCCGAGGTAGCCGAAGCAGGTGACGAGGCACCACTTGTGCGCCGCCGCGCGGCGCTTGTGGTCGGCCGCTCCCGGCCCGCCGGCCTTGGCGAGCGCCTTGTACCGCGCGCGCTTGAGCAGGATCGGCTCGAGCACCGACGGGACGAGGCCGCGGCGCTTGGAGCACAGGCGATGCCCGACCTCGGGGACGAGGTTCTCCGGGCAGCACGGGCAGTTCACCGTCTCCGGCGAGATGTTGCGGCGCACCATCATCTCCGGGTACATCGACGAGAAGTCGAACTCGGCGACGCTCCGGTGCCAGCCGACCTCGGGCTCGTAGACGAGGCCGCCCTTGTCGGATATGAGCAATTCGCCGGCCGGCCTGAAATCCTCGGCCTGCTGCTTGTCCATCGGGATCAGCACGCCCCGGTCCCAGGCCCAGCGCATCTGCATCGAGCTCAGGCTCGTGCCGATCGTGCAGCGCGCGGCGCGCTGCACGGGGATGCGGGCGATGCGCGCGATCTCGTACAAGCCGGCCGTGCCCGTCTCCTTCAGCATGAAGCTGTTCTTCAGGTCGAGGTGCCAGCGCCCGAACAGGTAGCGCGCCCCGCCTTGATAGACGGCGCGGCCGTAGGTGAAGAAGGTGCGGTCCTTGCGCGCGCCCATCGCGCGGCCGGCGTCGCGGGAGAACTCGAGCGGCACGCGGTGCTCGAGCGACAGCGCGTCGAGCTCGGGCATCAGGGAGGAGTCGCCCCAGTCGGTGGTGATCACGTCCGGGTCCTCGGCGCGCAGGCGGCGGGCGAGCGTCTCGAGCTGTTGCGAAGCGGAGCCTTCCAGCTCGGAGACGCGCCCGTCCACGCTGAGCAGCAGGCGGCGCTGGGAGCCGTGGCTCGGGTCGAGGCGGCCGGCGACCTCGGAGGGCGCCCAGGCGAGGTGGAGGAAGCGCAGCGAGGGCGGCTCGTAATCGACCGACCACGGGTCGTCCCGGAGCTCGAAGCCGTCGAGGCGATCGCCGTCGACGCGGAAGCGCCCGAGCGCGAGCGGGAAATGCCCGCGCTCGTAGTGCCAGACCTGGACGAGGTGGATGTCCGCGTCGTACAGCGGGACCTCCAGGGCGGCGAGGCGCTTGACCAAAGCGTCGCGCTCGAGGACGGGCACGCGCACCTCGAGCACGCGCAGGGACGCTCCGCTGAATAATTCCGTCTTCTCGACCCAGGAGGTGTCCGCGCGATACGGGAGCGACGCGAGCAGGCGCAGGACGCGCGTCAGCGCGGCGCGGTCGCCGTGGACGCGCAGGGCCGGGCGCCACGGGTCGAGGACGGCGCGGCGCCGGCCGCCGCGCTCGACGAGCCAGACGCGCATGCCCGCCGCCTCGGGATACGCGTCAAAGAGCCACGCCTCCGCCGTCTCCATTCTTCTGTTCCTTCTCCAATTCGAGGAGCTGGCGCTCCATCGCGACGAGCATCGCCATCAGGGCCGCCTCGAAGGGCATCGGCCGGCTCGCCATGGAGGCGGGGGCGGCGTGATAGCGGGCGAAGCGCCACAGCGCGTCGAACGCCTCCTGGTCCTCCTTGCGCAGGGCGCGTCTAAAGAGCTTCCAGGCTTCCTGCTCGGCCTGGAGCGTCTGCACGATTGTCGGCAAAGTCCGTCCCATAGAACCTCATGGAGCCCCTCGCGTGGCGGCTCAATTCCTCTTCCCAGCCGCGGCGCTCCTCCGGAGCCTCGCGGTCCGCCGTGAGCACGAGCCACGCCGCGGGCAGCAGGGCCATGCCCTCGAGCACGCGCGTCAGCACGCGGCGCGCGGCGGCGGCGGGCACGTCGGCGTCGTAGAACAGGGGCATCGGGTCGGAGATCACGACCGGCTCCCCCCGCCAGCGCTCGGGGACCTTCACCTTGACCATGGTCTCGAGCTGATACAGGTTGAAGGGCCGCGCCAGCTGCACGCGCGAGAGCGCCGCGCGGGAATCCGCGCCGAGCGCGCGCGACGCGTAGCCCGCGCCGTAGGCGTTGAAGGAGTTGCCCGCGTCGAGCCACAGCACGGACGCGCCCTGGAGGAGAGCCGGGCACAGGCTCGTCAGGAAGCGCCCCGGAAGGTCGCCCGGCCCGGACACGACGTAGCGTCCGGGGGACGGGAGCCCGTCGGGGAGCATGGGACGCAGCGAGGGAAAAAGCATATCCTCAGTGTATTCGAACATCCGTTCGATGTCAAGGCCCAGGAGTTATTCACAGAATTCCACCGGTGGAATGACGCCCCGAGCGGCCGGAGTCCGAGGCTAAAGCCCCGCGCGGAGCCAGGCGGGCACGATCTTCAGGGCGAGCAGGCGGCGCTTCGTCTCCGCGTCGAGGGCGGGCCAGCCGGCGACGACGCCGCGGCACAGCGCGCTGCCGCAGCGGCACGCCAAGGTCCAGGACGGGTCCGGGACGCAGGTGGAGTAGTCGAAGGTGATCTCTTCCCCCTCAGAGATCGGGCGGACCGCCGCGAGGGTGACGGCGCCGGTCAGGCCGGCGTTGGGGTCGCAGGAGTGGTTGAGGAAGCGCGCGGGCGGGGCGACGAAGAGCTGGCGCCCCGGCGCGATATCCAGGCAGTGAGCACGCACTCCTCTGCGGTCGGCCTCGGCCGTCGTCAGCTCCTCGCCCGTGAAGGTCAGGATGACCTCGCCGGCGGCGTAGGGACGCTCGGCGAAGACGCCCTGACCGTGAGCCGCGGCGGCGAGTCGGACCATGGCATCGATTGTACAGGATATCGTCACGCCCCGGTCATGGACTCCCCCTCCCGGACGGCGCTAGAATCGCCGCGAGTGAGGCACCCGCCATCTCCGCCGTCATGCCGCTGATCCTCGCGGCCGCCGTCACGCCGGCCTTCGCCGCCGACCGCTTCGGCGTCGCGCAGCTCTATCCCACCGCCTCCGGCGGCAAGCACTGGGAGGCCGCGTGGGACGGCGGGCGCGCGCGCTCCTTCCGGGGCGTGGACCCGGAGGACGCCTGGTTCGACGCCGACCACGGCGAGGCGACCTACCGCGTCGACGGCGAGGGCCGGCTGCTGATCTCGGGCCCCGTGCCCCGGATGTACATCCACGACCCCGAGCTGAAGCGGAGCTGGCGGAACGTCGAGATGACGGTGTACGCGATGCGGGTCGACGACGAGGCCACGCCCTACGCCGGCATCGTGGGCGTCGCGCGCAGCGCGCACGGCATGTTCGCCTCGGAGCGCGTCAGCCGCTGCGACAGCCGCGGGATCGGCGCGCGGATGCGCTACGACGGGCACGTCGACTTCGAGAAGGAGACGGTCCACCCCTACTCGTCGCCGGCCAGGAACAAGAAGGTCTGGTCGGAGCTCCCGCGCCGGGCCTGGATCGGCTACAAGTTCGTGGTCTACGACCTGCCCAACGGCAACGTCAAGCTCGAGCACTACCTCGACATGACCGACGGCGCCGGCGGCGGCACCTGGACCAGGATCAACGAGCTCGAGGACGACGGCAGGAGCTTCGGCGTCCGCGGGAGGCCCTGCGCGCCCGGGATCGACCCCGCGCTGCGCCTGACCGCCGGCGACGAGCGCCCGGGCTCGGAGTCGGGCAAGCCCAACATCGCCGTCTACTGGCGCAGCGACCGCGTCGGCCCCGACGGCCTCGTCTACAAGAAGATGAGCGTGCGCGAGATCGCCGCGCCCTGAGACGGACCGCCCGCGGATTTTGTAGCGTACGCGGCATGAGCACCGAGGACGATAAGGATTCCCGGGCCGCGTACGCGGTCCTCGCCGTGGCCGGCCTGGCCCTCTCCGGGCTGGTCTGGCGCAGCTACCACAACGACGCGCCGCGCATCGAGAACTACGCCGCCCCGGCCCCGGCCGCGGCGCCCGCGCCCTCCGTCGCCGGCGCGCTCCAGGTGGAGACCCTGGAGTCCCTCAACGCAGCCGCCGAGGGGCATCTCGCGTCGCGCCGCTACGGCGAGGCGATCCGGGTCTACCGGAGGATGCTGGAGCTCGAGCCGAAGAACGCCTCCCTCCTCAACGAGCTGGGGCTCGCGCTCCATTACGACGGCAAGTCCGCCGAGGCGATCGAGACGCTGCGCAAGGCGACGACGCTCGATCCCGAGCTCCAGCGGGCGTGGCTGAGCCAGGGGTTCGTGCTCAAGTCCACGGGCCAGGACGCGAAGGCGCGCGCGGCGCTCGAGAAGACCATCGCCCTCGGCGCCTCCACGCCTCAGGGCGTCGAGGCGCGGAAGATGCTCGAGCGCTGAGCCCGCCTACTTCCGGCGGCCGACGGTCGTGTACGAGGTCTCCTTCGGGCCGGTGTAGATCTGCCGCGGGCGGCAGATCTTGAAGCTCGGGGCCTCGTTCATCTCCTTCCACTGCGCGATCCAGCCGGGCAGGCGGCCGATGGCGAACATGACGGTGAACATGTTCGTCGGAATCCCGATCGCCCGGTAGATGATGCCGCTGTAGAAGTCGACGTTCGGGTACAGCTTGCGGGAGATGAAGTACTCGTCCTTGAGGGCGGCCTCCTCGATCTGCTTGGCGATGTCGAGCAGAGGGTCGTTGATGCCGAGCTTGTTGAGGACGGTGTCGCAGGCCTTCTTGATGATCTTCGCGCGCGGGTCGAAGTTCTTGTACACGCGGTGGCCGAAGCCCATCAGGCGCGCCCCGCTGTCCTTGACCTTGACCTTGGCGAGGTAGTCCTTCGGGTTGATGCCGCTCTCCCTGATCTCCTGGAGCATCTCGATGACTTCCTGGTTGGCGCCGCCGTGCAGCGGGCCCCACAGGGCGGAGATGCCGGCGGAGACGGACGCGAACAGGCTCGCGCGGCTGGAGCCGACCATGCGCACCGTCGACGCGGAGCAGTTCTGCTCGTGGTCGGCGTGGAGGATGAGGAGCAGGTCGAGGGCCTTGGCCACGTCGGGGTCCACCTCGTAGTCCTCGGCGGGGACGGCGAACATCATCTTGAGGAAGTTCTCCGAATAGCTGAGCTTGTTCTCCGGGTAGACGAAGGGATGGCCGATGGACTTCTTGTGCGAGTAGGTGGCGATGGTGGGCAGCTTGCCCAGCAGGCGATAGATGGAGAGGTCGAGGTCCTTGCCGCCGCTCGGCTTGCCCGGGGCGTTCTGGTAGAAGGTCGAGAGCGTGCTGACCGCCGAGGCCAAGGTCGCCATCGGATGCGCGTCGCGCGGGAAGCCCTCGTAGAAGTGCTTCATGTCCTCGTGGAGCATCGTGTGGCGCGTGATGTTCGTGGTGAACGACTCGAGCTCCTTCTTGTTGGGCAGGCGGCCGTAGATGAGGAGGTAGCTGGTCTCGACGAAGGTCGAGTGCTCGGCGAGCTGCTCGATCGGGATGCCGCGGTAGCGCAGGATGCCTTTCTCTCCGTCGAGGAAGGTGATCGCGCTGAGGCAGGAGCCGGTGTTCATGTAGCCGTTGTCGAGCGTGATGTGCCCGGTCTTGGCGCGGAGCTCGGAGATGTCGATGGCCCGCTCCCCCTCGCTGCCCTCGACGATGGGCAGCTCGATCTCCTTCCCGTCCAGCTTCAGAATCGCGGTCTTCGCCATGTCCTTGCTCCTGTCCGTCTTGGCCGGCTCGCCTTTTATGGTGGGTATCATAATATTTCTCGTGCGTTTGTTCACTTAAGCAACAGAACGGCCCGCGCGCGGAACCGCGCAGCCCCGCTGGCCGCATCGTTGCATGCGAGCCTTCGAGGGCTTCCAACCATGGACATATTTCCGATACGAAACCACAGCATTCCGCTCCTCGGGATCCTCGCCGCGCTGAGCGCGTTTCCGCGCGCCGCGGCGGCGGCCGAGCCGGCGGCGCCGGCCGAATCCTGCATCGAGTGTCACAAGGACGAGAAGTTCCGCGTCCAGAACAAGAAGATCTACGACTACTACCAGGAGTGGAAAGGCTCCGCCCACGACCTCGCGGGGCTGTCCTGCACCGCCTGCCACAACGGCGACCCGACCAAGGCGGGCAAGGAAGCGGCCCACGCCGGCATCGTCCCGCAAAGCGACCCCGCCAGCCCGTTCCACTATAAGAACATCCCCAAGACCTGCGGAGGCTGCCACCAGCCCGTGCTCGCGCGGTTCGCCAAGAGCCGCCACTTCGCCCAGCTCGAGTCCACGGGACGCGGCCCGAACTGCATCACCTGCCACGGCGCGCTGAACTCGAAGGTCTACTCGACGACGATCGTGGAGCGCGCCTGCTCCAACTGCCACAACGCGAAGACGAAGAACCACCCCGAGGTCATCGCCCAGGCCCAGGAGATCCTCGGCCGCCTCAACCACGCCAACGGCTACCGCAAGGGGCTCAAGTTCTACTACAAGTCCATCAAGAAGCCCGAGGCGATGGTCAAGGTGGACAAGGCCTACACCGACACCATCAACTTCTGGCACGAGTTCGACTTCAAGAAGCTCAAGCCCCGATCGCAGGACCTGCTGACGGAGCTGAAGAGCCTCTATCTCGAGGCGCACAAAGAGCAGTCGGGCAAAGGCGATGGGAAATAGCTCCGGCTCCAAAGGCATCCCGATGTGGGCCGCCGGCGTCAGCGTCGGCGCGTTCCTGCTCCTCGCCGCCGTCTTCGCGATGAACCTGCTCGGGAACGCCCCCGCCAACGACGAGATCCCCAAGCTCTCCCCGGAGTACGCCGACACCGCGACCGTGCGCAAGGTGCGCAAGGAGATGACCTTCGACGGCGCGCCGTGCTCGTCCTGCCACGAGGGGACCGAGCCGCTGCAGGGCGACCCCAGGGAGAAGGGCGTCTTCCACGAGAAGATCGAGATCAAGCACGGCCGCAACCAGCACTGCTTCAACTGCCACAACCGCAGGCAGCCGGCCGACTTCTCCAACTTCGACGGCACCCCGATCAAGCTCGCCGACGTCCAGCTGCTGTGCGCCAAGTGCCACGGCACGACCTTCCGGGACTGGAACAACGGCGCCCACGGCCGGCGCAGCGGGCACTGGGACGTCGCCAAGGGCGGCCCCAAGCCCGCGACGTGCATCGCCTGCCACAACCCGCATTGGCCGGTCTTCAAGCCGCTGAAGGCCGCCCCGGCCCCGCACGTCAATCCCCGCACGCGCAAGAGCGCCCGCCCCGGCGCCGAACATGGAGGGCACGAGTGATGTCCGAGGAACAGAAGCCGGAAGACGGCGCCGAGATCTCCCGCCGCGCGTTCCTGGCCGCGGCCGCGGCCGCGGCGGTGACGGCGACGGCCGCCGCGCTGGCGCCGATGAAGGACCTCGCCGACCTGCCCTCGCTCGAGGAGTTCCTGCGCAAGCACTACACCGAGCTGACGCCCGCCGACAAGGCCGCCATCATCGCCCGGATCTCCGAGCAGGTGGAGAAGAAGTACGGCGTGAAGCCCAACCTCACCGACCCCCCTCCCCTCGACGGCGTCGAGTTCGGCTACGCGCTCAACATCGGGCGCTGCATCGGCTGCCGCAAGTGCGTGTTCGCCTGCGTCGACGAGAACAACCAGTCCCGCAACCCCGAGATCCAGTACATCCGCGTGCTGGAGATGAAGAAGGGGTCGATCGACGTGGAGACCTCGAACACCGAGTATGAAGGGGAAGTCCCGAAGAAGGACTCCTATTACATGCCCGTGCAGTGCCACCAGTGCCGCAAGGCGCCCTGCGTGAAGGCCTGCCCCGTCAAGGCCACCTGGCAGGAGCCCGACGGCGTCGTCGTCATCGACTACAACTGGTGCATCGGCTGCCGCTACTGCATCGCGGCCTGCCCCTACGGCGCGCGCCGCTTCAACTGGCAGGAGCCGCACATCCCCGCCGACGAGCTCAACCCGGAGATGGGGCTGCTCTCCAACCGCCCCCGCCCCAAGGGCGTCGTCGAGAAGTGCCACTTCTGCCTGCACCGCACGCGCAACGGGAAGTACCCGGCCTGCGTCGAGGTGTGCCCCACCGGCTCGCGCAAGTTCGGGAACCTGCTCGACCCGAACAGCGAGATCTCCAACATCCTCCAGAACAAGAGGGTCTACGTCCTCAAGGAAGAGGTGGGCACCTTGCCGCGCTTCTACTACTACTTCGACATATAACATGGTCCAACACCTGAAAGACTACTCCGTGTTCGTGCGGCGCTGCGCCGCGGAGACGATCCGCGGGGACTGGCGCTACTTCCTGTGGATGACGGCGCTCACCGGCGTCGCCCTCCTCGGGCTCAACGCCTACTGCAAGCAGTTCGTCCACGGCCTGACGATCACCGGCATGAGCGACCAGGTCTCCTGGGGCCTGTACATCGCCAACTTCACCTTCCTCGTCGGCATGGCGGCCGCGGCGGTGATGCTCGTCGTGCCGGTCTACATCTACAAGGACGAGACTCTGCACGACGTGGTGATCCTCGGGGAGCTGCTGGCGGTCGCCGTCATCATCATGTGCCTGCTCTTCGTGACCGTGGACCTGGGCCGCCCGGACCGCTTCTGGCACATGATCCCGGGCATCGGCAAGTTCAACTGGCCGATCTCGATGCTGAGCTGGGACGTGATCGTCCTCAACGTCTACCTCGCCCTCAACGCCCACATCTGCGGCTACCTCGTCTACATGGTCTACTGCAAGCGCAAGCCGGCGCCGATGTGGTACATCCCCTTCGTCTTCACCGCCATCGTCTGGGCCTTCAGCATCCACACCGTGACCGCGTTCCTGTACGTGGGCCTCGGCGGCCGCCCGTACTGGAACTCGGCCATCATCGCCCCCCGCTTCCTGGCCTCGGCCTTCACCGCCGGCCCCGGCTTCCTGATCCTGACCTTGCAGATCATCCGCCGCGTGTCCAAATACCGCATCGACGACAAGGCGATCATGATGCTGCGCAACATCGTGCAGGTCTCGATGATCATCAACGTCTTCCTGCTGTTCTGCGAGCTGTTCAAGGAGTTCTACACCGACTCGGCCCACGTGGCCTCGGCGAAGTACCTGTTCTTCGGCCTCCACGGCCACCACGGCCTGGTCCCGTGGATCTGGACGGCGATGGCGCTCGACCTGGTCGCTCTGGTCCTGCTCGTGCTGCCGCTCTCGCGCAGCCTCAAGTACCTCGACCTCGCCTGCGTGCTCGCCATCGTCGGCATCTGGATCGAGAAGGGCATGGGCCTGATCATCCCCGCCTTCGTCCCGAGCCCGCTGGGCGAGATGGTCGAGTACTTCCCCACCCTCAACGAGTGGATCATCTGCGCGGGCATCTGGGCCTTCGGGATGCTGCTCTACACGCTGTTCCTCAAGATGACCTTGCCGGTGCTCACCGGAGAGCTCACCCCCGACTCGGCCCCCTCCTCCTAGCGGGCGTCCCGCTGGCCGTATCGTTGCAAGCCCGAGGGCGTGAAGCTCACGCCGCGGCGGATCTTCCTGCTTCTGCTTCCGGTCGCCCTGACCGGCATCGTCGCGCTCGACTACAACTTCCATTGGGGCATGGCGGCCCATGTCGCGATGGTCCTCGTCCTCGCGGCGCTCGGGCTGTACATCGAGCTCACTCACGCCGAGCAAGGCGGCGTGTACCGGGAGCTGGCCCGGGAGATCCTCCAGATCCTCAACGAGCCGGGAGACATGCAGGAATCCGTGGCCCACGTCCTCTCCGCGGTGAAGGATAGGACCGGCTTCGACGCCGTGGGCATCCGCCTCCGCGAAGGCGACGACTTCCCCTATGCCGCGCACAGCGGCATGTCGAAGGAGTTCCTCTCCGCCGAGAACAACTTGGTCGCGCGCGAGCCCGGCGGAGGGATCTGCCGGGACGAGGCCGGCAAGCCCCGCCTGGCGTGCACCTGCGGCATGGTCCTGAGCGCGGGAGGCGGCAAGCGCAACCCGTTCCTCACCAAGGGCGGGAGCTTCTGGACGAACGATTCCTCCCCGCTCCTGTCCCTCCCGCCGGGGAAGGATCCCCGGCTCAAGCCCCGCAACCGCTGCGTCCACGACGGCTACGCCACCGTGGCCCTCGTGCCCATCCGGAGCAACGACGAGATCGTCGGGCTGCTGCACCTCAACGACCGCCGCAAGGAGCGCCTCTCGCTCGAGACGGTCGAGCTCCTCGAGGGCATCGCGTCGAGCATCGGCTCGGCCCTGATGCGCAAGAAGCTCGAGGCCCAGGTGCGCGACAAGGAGGAGAAGTACCGCGGCGTCTTCGAGAGCGGCTTCGATCCCGTGTTCTTCATCGACGCCGAGACCCACCGGTTCGAGAGCGCCAACGCCGCGGCGCTGCAGATCTACGGCTACACCGAGGCCGAGCTGCTCGCCCTCGACAACGGGGCGCTCTCCGCCAATCCCGAGGCCTCGCGCCGGAACATCACCGCCGTCGCCGAGGGGCGCAGCGACGGGCATTTCCTCGGGATCCGTCACCGCAAGAAGGACGGGACCGAGTTCCCCGTCGAGATCTTCGCCTCGCGGCGCGTCATCGGCGGGCAGGTCAAGGTCATCGCGACCGTCCACGACCTGACCCGGCGCCTGCGCGACGCGGAGGCGTCCACGAAGGCCGCCGCGGAGGCCGCCCTGCTGCGCGAACGGGAGAAGATGACGGTGGCCCTGATGGCCACGGTCTCCCACGAGCTGCGCACCCCGCTGGCCGCCATCAAGGGCTTCGCAGAGACCCTGCGCCTGGGCGGCCTGAACGACCGGAAGAACCGCATGGACTTCGTCGTGACCATCGAGAAGCACGCCAACCGGCTGTCCTACCTCGTCGAGGACCTGCTGCTGCTGACCGACCTCGACTCCAAGTCCAAGGCCCCGGCGTTCGCCGCGCTGGACCTGGCGGCGTTCGTCGAGGACTGCGTGCACGGGCTCTCCCCTCTCATCAGGACGGAGAGCGCCTCGCTCGACATCGACATCCCCGGGGGGCTGATGGTCCGCGCCGACGTCGACCGCCTGGCGCGGGTGGTCTCGAACCTGCTCGACAACGCCTTCAAGTACAACCGCCCGGGCGGGCGCGTCCTCGTCACCGCCGCCGCCGAGGGGGGCGAGGCGGTCGTCACGGTCCGGGACTCGGGGCGGGGCATCCCCCCCGAGGACCTGCCCTACATCTTCGGGCGCTTCTACCGCAGCAAGTCGACGCGCCACATCCACGGCACCGGCCTCGGCCTGTCCATCGTCAAGGCCATCGTCGAGCTCCACGGCGGCCGGATCTGGGTGGAGAGCTCCATCGACAAGGGAAGCGACTTCCGCTTCACCTTGCCGCTCGCCCCCGGGCAAGCTACAATCTGAGCATCGACCTCACGGAGACGGAACTCGCCCTCGGCCGCAAGATCATCGAGACCTGCCGCGACCTGGAACGGCGCGGGCTCAACCAGGGATCCTCGGGGAACGTCAGCGCGCGCCTGGGCCCCGGCTCGGACGCCTTCCTCATCACGCCGACCGCGATGCCCTACGACGTGATGAAGCCGGAGGACATGGTTCGCATGCGCCTCGACGGCTCCCATGAGGGCCGCCGGGAGCCCTCGAGCGAGTGGCGCTTCCACCTCGACATCTACCGCACGCGGCCGGAGGTCGGCGCGGTCGTCCACACCCACAGCGGCTACTCGACCACGTTGGCCTGCCTCCGGCGCGAGATCCCCGCGTTCCACTACATGATCGCCCTGTTCGGCGGCGGGAACATCCGCTGCTCGGAGTACGCCACCTACGGCACGCAGGAGCTCTCCAACCACCTGCTCCGGGCCCTCGAGGGGCGCAACGCCGCGTTGATGGGCAGCCACGGCCTCGTCGTGCTGGGCCCGACGCTCGAGCGCGCTCTGGCGCTGACCGTCGAGGCGGAGACTTTGGCGATGATGTACTGGCGAGCGGTGCAGATGGGACAGCCGCGCCTGCTCTCCGACCCCGAGATCGCGCGCGTGCGCGAGAAGTTCGCGACCTACGGCTACGGCCCGGCGAAGTAGCGCGCGCTCCTACGGGATCACGAACATGTAGAGGAAGTCGGCGCCGGCGGCGCCGAGCTTGTCGTAGTACTCCTTGTCGAACTTCCCCTCCGAGGTGAGCTGGACCAGGCGGCCCAGGTTGTCGGTGCCGCTGAGCAGCCACGGCGTCCACCACGCGGCGGTCGCCCCGGCGTGGACGGCGCGCACGGCGGTGAGCGCGGCCTTGGCGCCGATGGCGCCGGAGGCCACGGCCTCGGAGGCCTTCAGCGCGGTGACCGCCTCGCCGGCGCCGAGCGTGACCCACAGGATCGGGTTGCAGACGCCCTCGGCCACGTTCTCGAAGACCCCGGCGGCGACGCCGCCGGCCTTCATCGCCGCCGAGCGCCAGCCGTCGAGGTCGGTGGAGGCCGCGACCATGCGCTTGCCGTAGGTGCCGGCGCCGTAGTTCTCGCGCAGGGTCGTGACGGCCTCCTTGGCGCTCACCGGCGCGGAGAGGGCCTGCCAGCGCAGCTCGGGCGCGAGCGGGACGAGGCTCGCGTCGAGGGCGCGGCGGCGCTCCGCGTCGACCTTCCCGTACAGGGTCCGGCGCGCGCCGGGGGTGAGGCGGTCGAGGTGGCCCTGGTCGTCCACGAGCTTGCCGACGAGAGGGTTCTTCGCGTAGGAGCCGCCCGCCTCGAGGCTGTACATGTCGGACTTGCCGAGGTCGGCGAGGAGGATCTGGGGCGCGCCGACGATGCCGGTGTAGAGGCTGGCCGCGACCTGGTCGCAGAACTTGAGCGTCGGGCCCACGACCGGGGCCTTCATGATCCTCTCGCCGGTGCGGCCGAACCAGGACTGGCCCTCCTTGGTCTGGGCGGTCTTGACCTTCTCCTTGCCCTTGACGGACCAGCCGCCCTCGCCCCAGGAACTCTCGGTCAGCCAGGAGGAGGAGAGCTCGTTCGTGTGCTTCCACGGCCCCCAGCCCTTCTCCTGGGACTCGACGGCGGTGCTCCACTCGAGGCGGCGGCCGTCGTCGGAGTACTCGCGCCAGTAGCCGGGGTTCTTCTGCGCCGGCGTCCCGGCGGCGTCGATCTCGATGGCGCCCATGACGATGAAGGACATGCGCGCGGGCTTGCCGTCGCGGGCGGTGCCGGGCAGGAACTGGCCGAGGAGGACGCGGCGGCTCTTGTCGGCGCGCTCGAAGATGAGGCGGAAGTGGTTGGCACCGTCGGCGCTGAGGCGGACGCCGACCGCGTTCTCCGGGCGGTACTCGCCGAGGTCGCGCAGGAAGGCGCCCAGCATGCGGGCCGAGGCGCCGTCCGCGTCGGGCTTGCGCAGGGCGGCCAGGAGCTCGCGGGCGATGTCGCGGGCCAGAGCGGTCCGGGCCCCGGCGTCCCCGGCGCGGAGCAGGTCGGCGACGGCCATCTCGTAGCCGACGACCTTGCCCGCGGCGTCGGAGACGCGGGCGAGGCGCTTGGAGAGGAGGGCGACGGAGGTCTTGGGCTCCTCCCGGCGGGGCGCGGCGGCGGCCGCGGCGCCGGCGTAGGGCGCGGGCACGAAGATGTGCAGGTCGGAGCCGTAGCCGGCGGGCCGGCGCGGGCGGCTCGTCCCCTTCGGGGCGACGGACGCGGCGTGGGACGGCGCGGCGAGGACGGCGGCGGAGCCCCCGGCGCGGGACCCGTCGAAAAGGCTCGCCGCGGCGCCCGGGGCGGCGGCGAAGGCGCGCAGGTCCGACGCGGCGGCCGGGGCGCGCCGGGCGGGCGCGAGGAACGCCGCGGGGAACGCGGCCTGGGGCGTGCCCAGGATGCGGCCGAGCAGGACGCGGACGCGGTCGAGCTCGGCGCGCACGCGGCCGGGCTCTTCCACCGCGCCGGCGGCGAGGCGGGCCTCGATCTTCTCGAGGCCGGCGACGGCGGCGTCGAGGCGCGCCGGGGCGCGGCCCTCGAGGTGGAGCTGGAGCTCTCGGCCGATCGCCTCGAGCTGGGCCAGCGGGGGCAGGGCGGCGAGGGGGAGCGGGGGCCGGGCGGCGGCGGGAGCGACCTGGGCGGCGACGGACGGGGGCAGCGCGCCCGACGCGAGGACCACGAACGAGATCAGGAGCCTGAGCATCGAGGCTTTGGAGCGTCCCGATATCGCCATGCTCCTAGAATAGCCCCGTCAGGCCCAGGCCGTCAGGGCCCTAGGGCATGGGCCCTTCTAGGACCAAAGGCCTACCTACCAGCGATACGAGACGCCGCCGCTGAGGCTGGTGCTGTGGATGGCGCCCTGCCACACGCGCGTCGCGGCGAGGTCGGCCGACCAGGTCGGGTTCGGGCGCCAGTCCAGGCGCAGGCCCGCGTCGCCCGCGCGCCAGCGGCGCGAGGCCCCGTCGCCGCGGTCGTAGCGGAACCCGGCGCTCGCGTCGGCCGTGAGCCGTCCCTCGAGGAAGGGCGCGGTCGCGCCGACGGAGCCGCCGTGGTCGGCGCCCGCCGGGTTGTTGAGGTTGTACACGGTCGCGTACGTCCGGCCGTAGGGCAGGCCGGGGAGGCCGGTGCGGGAGAGCGTGGCGCGCCACAGGCCGGGGAGGAAGCGCCCCCCCGTGCTCGTCCAGGAGATCTCCTCGTCGAGGCCGAGGCCCCACGGCAAGGATTGCCCCGCGCCCGTCCACCAGCGCCAGTAGCCGTTGTCGATGTAGAGGGCCGGGTCGGCGGCGGCGACGGAGCGCTCCGCGGCCGTGTCGACGGGCTCGAAATGGCTGACGCCCGCGCGCAGGGTCAGGCGCTCCGCGGGCGTCGAATTCATCGACAGGTCGAAGCGCGTCAGGCGCGCGCCCTTGTGCACGGCCGCGGTGCCGGCGTCGACGTCGAGCTGGGCGGACTGATACACGCCGAGCATGGGCCCGAGGTCGAAGCGCTGGTCGAGCAGGAAGGCCAGCTCGTCGCGGCGGCCGTCCCACAGAGTGTGGAGCACGCCCGCCGTCGCGCCCCAGGAGCGCTTGCCGGGCTCCCCCGCCTCCGCGGAGGCGTATAGCGAGCCCACGAGCTCCCGCGAGGAGGGGTCCTGGCGGCGCCGGTCGGGCCGCGCGCCGGCGACGGCGCCGATGAGGATCCCCGCGGCCGGGGCCTGGACCGCCGCGCCGTCCACGGTGCCCAGGCCCGGGAGCTCGTTCGGGAAGAACCGGCCGAGGCGCACGAACCCTTTCCCGGCCAGGGGATGCGAGAGCATCAGACGCTGGAAATGGGCCCGGCCTTTGCGGAAATCGTCGGAGGCGGAGGGATGGTTGCCGTCCCGATAGCTTCCGTTGCCGGACCAGACGAAGGACCACGCGGTGCCGGCGATGCGCTCCACCGCGCCGTCGGACTCCGCGCGCGTGATCCGGTAGCGCGCGTCGACCGGGCGCACGACCTGGACGAACTGCCACAGGCGGAGCCGGCCGTGGGCGTGCGTCGTGAGCTTCGACGCGGCTTTCTTTTGCGCGAGAGGCGGCGGCGCCAGCAGAGGGACGAACTCGTCCTCGCCGCCCTGCCCGGCCCCGGCCTTCGCCTTCTGCTCCTGGCCCGGCGCGGCGAAGAAGACGGTGTCGCCCTCGACCGTCACGAGGCCCGGCGCGGCGTCGATCACGCGCAGGAAGGCGTTGGTCCGGTCCACCGTCACGACCTCCACGGAGGCGAGGCGCCGGCCGGCGCGCTTGAGCAGACCGACGTCTCCGGGCTTCAGCCCCTGGACGACGCCGAGGTCCACGCTGATGCGGTCGCCGTTGACGCCCAGGACGAAGCCCTGCAGCTCGCTCTCCACCGCGCGCGCCGGGCGCGCGAGGAGGCACAGGAGGAGGAACGGCAGGGCGATGATCCTCATTGGCAGGGCTTGGAGAGCTGCTCGGCCGAGTGGGTGTGGCACGCCTGGCAGGCGTTCGTGTCCTTGGTATAGCTGCCGGGATGGCATTTCGCGCAGGTCGCGTTCCGGTGAGACTGGTAGGTCGCGCTGTTGTAGCAACCCGGCGAACCGTGCACGAAGGACGCCGGCTGCCACGCGCCCGAGGCGTTGGAATGGCACTGGGCGCAGGCGCTCTCGATGATCCCTTGCGCCGTGTGGTTGACCGGGGCGGTCGCCGCGACGAAGGTCGGATGATGGCAGGTCGCGCAGTTCGTCGCGCCTGGAGGATGGACGAAGCTCGCTCCGGCCCAGGACGAGGTGGTGTGGCACTGGGCGCAGGTCTGGGGGTAGCTTTGCGCGACGTGGTTCGGGGCGCTCTGGTATCGGGCCAGGTGGCAGCTCACGCAGTTCGTCGCGCCCGCCGGATGGACGAAGCGCGCGCCGGCCCAGGAGGAGGTGTTGTGGCATTGCGAGCAGGTCTGGGAGAAGCCCTGGGCGACGTGGTTCGGCGCGCGCTGGAAGTCGGGCAGGTGGCACGAGGCGCAGTTGCCGCCGGCGCCGAAGGCGGCGTGATCGAACACCGCACCCGCGAAGGTCGCCGACTTGTGGCAGGCGCGGCAGTCGCGAGGGTAGTTCGCCGAGGCGTGCTTGGGCGCGGCGGCGTAATCCTTGCGATGGCACTGGAAGCAGTCGCGCTGGGCCCCGCGGAAATCCCCCGCCGAGGCGCGGCTGTGGCATTGGTCGCAGCGCAAGGTCGCGTGCATGCCCGTCAGCGGGAAGCGCGTGCGCGCGTGGTCGGCGATGCGCTCGCCCTGGGCGCCCTGGAGGGCCCAGGAGGTCTGCCCGTGGCAGCGCGCGCAGTCCATGCCCATGGCGCTCTTGTGAGGATCAACATGGCAGCCGGCACAGCCGCGGGCTTTGAAGGTGGCGACCGGGCCGCGGTCGTTGTGGCAGCGCAGGCAGGCGGCCTGGGCGTGGGCGCCCTCGAGCGCGTAGCCGGTCTCCTTCTTGTGGTCGAAGCGGAAGTCGGAGCGAAGGACGTCCCAGCGCTTGGGGACATGGCACAGGCTGCAGTCGCTCGGGAACTTCTTGTGCGGCACCAGCGGGCCCCAGTCCTGCTCCCAGCGCAGCTGCTCGGGCACGGCGGCGGCCGCGCCCGATGACAGGAGGGCCATGACGAGGGCGACGAGGATGCGGTTCATCTTGCAGCTCCAGGGGTAAGGGTAGCCGCCGGGGCGGAGTCCGGCGACCCAACTTTCAGCGAACATCACCGGGCCACCGCGTGGCAGTCCGCGCAGGCGGACCGGACCGGCTTGTAGAGGACGACGCGCCGCCCGCCCTGGACGGCCACGGCGGGGTGGCACTCCTTGCAGGCGACCTTGGCGTGCGCCGCGTCGAGCTTGAAGCGCGCCGTCCCATGGTCGAAGACGAGCTTGCTCCACGCCGACGCGTCGCGGTGGCAGCGCTCGCACGAGGTCTTGCCCGCCTCGCGGAACTGCCCGGCGTGGGGGTCCTTGTGGCAGAAGGCGCAGTCCCCCCGCGCCTTGACGAAGCGAACCGCGCCGAGGCCCTCGTCGCGTATGTGGCAGGCCGCGCAGGCGGCCTTCTCGTGCGCCCCCTTCAGAGGATAGACGGAGTGCTCCTTCGGGCCGAAATGGGAGGGCTTGAAGGCGGCTTCCGCGTGGCAGTCGACGCAGCGCGCGCGCTTCGGGAGGAACTGCCCGGCGTGCGCGTCCTTGTGGCAGGCCTCGCAGGCCCTCGCCTCGCGCGGGCGGCCGGGCGAACCCGGCGCCGAGTAGCGCTGCGCGTAGGGCTTGGCCGGGTCGTGGCAGTCCTTGCACGCGACCTTGTCGTGAGGCTTGGCCACGCGGTAGCCGGTCGCGTCGTGCTGGGCCTTGGTCAGGCGCGCTCCCGCCGTCGCCCAGGGCACGGCGCGGGCGGTGTGGCAGGCGGAGCACTCGAGCTTCCACTGCGTCCGGTGCGGGGTCTTGTGGCAGTCCGCGCAGGCCTTGCCCGGGGTCTTCCCGAAGATCGCGGGCGCGACGGGGGCGCCGGCCGCGTGGCACTTGGCGCAGCCGACCTTGGCGTGCTCGTCCCGCAGCGGGTAGAACTTGTCGTGGTCGAAGCCGGTCGCCGGCTTCCACTTGTCCTGGGAGTGGCACTTGGCGCAGTCGCTCGCCCGGCCGCCGGCGTGCGGGTCCTTGTGGCAGGACATGCAGTCCTGCGAGAGGCCGAGGAAGGTCGCGGCCCGGGGGCTCTTCGGGAACCGCGGCAGGGAGAACCGCGGCGCTTTCTTCGCGTGGCAGTCGGCGCACGCCAGGGCCGCGTGCGCCCCCTTCAGCGTGTAGACGGCCTGGGCGTGCTCGAAGGTCTTGGGGACCTCTCCGCCCCAGGAGACCTTGTTGACCAGAGCGAACTCCTTGCCGTTGTGGTCCGAATGGCACGGCGCGCAGTTCGAGACCTTCGCCTGCAAGGTCTTGCCGTGGAATCCCGCCTTCGCCGCGACCTGCGCCGAGATCTCCGAATGGCAGGTCAGGCAGCCCGCGCTCAGCCCCTGCGGCGAGTGGCACTTGCGGCAGTCGCCGATGAACGAGGAGCCGGCCACCGCGGCGTGCGGCGCGGCGAGGTCACCGGGCGAGGAGCGGAAGAGGAGCATCGAGGCGGCCAGCGCCGCGATGACGACGATGCCGAAGACGAGCGGGGCGTAGCGGCTGCGGAGCATCAGGGCAGTCCGGTGCGCAGGCCGCCGAGGCCCGTGGCGACGAGGACGTGGCACAGGGCCACGGAGAGCATCACGATGGCGAACCAGCGGTGGAAGAAGCGCCACATCCCCATCAGCTCGCGCAGCTCCTCGTAGCGCGCCAGCCACTGCTTCTCCTTCACGAAGCGCTTCGCCAGCGGCAGGATCTCGCCGGCCGCCGCGGCCAGCTCCGGGGAGGCCATCACCGCGGCGCGCAGCTCCCGGTACTCGCGCGCCGCCTCGCGGTCGCCCTCGATCATCGCGGCGAGCACCGCGGCCGCGCCGCGGTGCGGCGCCGCGGCGGCCGCTTCCCCGACGCCGAGCCCCTTGCTCAGCAGGACGCGACGCTTCTCCTCGAGCTCGCGCGCCAGCTCCGCGAGCTCGAGCTCCTGCCCCTTCACCGAGCGCGGCACGTGGGCGTAGATGAAGCGCCCGACGACGCCCGTCAGGACCACGATCCAGAGCGAGACAGACGCGATCGTCCCCATGGGGCTGCGCGCGAGGAAGGCGCTGTGCAGGAGCACCAGGAGGGAGCCCACGATCCCGGTGAAGACGTGGAACGACATCCAGGCGCGCAGGCTCCCCATCCACTCCCAGCGGATGAAGCCGCGGCGCAGGAGGTAGCCCAGGTTCAGGATGATGAGCGCGTAGCCCGCCACGCCCCAGGGCAGGCCGAGCAGGCCCGAGGAGCGCAGGACCTGATGGGCGTCGTGGAGCGGTCGCGCGGAGACGGGCAGGGCGTAATAGGTCCGCCCCTTCCAGGCGGCGACGGCCAGCGCGGCCGAGCAGGCGACGCCCAGGACCAGGAACGCCCGCGACGGGAGGTGGCGCTCGGGCTCGTTCACGCGCTCGCGGCCTCCGCGGGCGCGCAGCCGAAGCGCACGCCGATCCTCTGCAGCAGCGGGAACGGAGGCTCGCCCCCGGCGAAGACGAAGACCCAGTCGTTGGGCAGGACCTCGTCGGCGCCGCCGCGGGACAAGGTCACCGCGCCCGGGGCGATGGCGCGGACCTCCGTGGACATCATGACGCTCAGGCGGCCGTCCCGGACGGCGGCGCGCAGGCGCTCCTCGTTGCGGGACTTGAGCCGGAAGAAGTCGGGCTTGCGGTAGGCGAGCGCGACCCGGTTGCCGGGCTGCGCCGCCAGGCCCAGGGCGGCCTCCACCGCGCTGTCCCCGCCGCCGACGACGAGGACGCGCTGGCCGCGCAGCGACGCGGCGTCCTCGAGCTCGTACAGGACGCGCTCCGACTCCTCGCCCGGCACGCCGAGCTTGCGCGGGGAGCCGCGGCGCCCGAGGGCCAGGATCACGAAGCGGGCGAGGACGGGGCCCGCCGCGGTCTCGGCCTCCAGATGGCCGTCGCGGCGCGTCACGCCCGTCAGGGCGGCGCCGGTCCGGAACCGGATGCCGTGCCTGGCGATGACCTCCGACCACATCGCCAGCAGGTCCTCCTTGGCGTACTCCGACTCCTTGAGGGTCCCGTACAGCGGGACGTCGACGGCCTGGACCAAGGTCAGCTTGCGGCGCGGGTACTTCCGCACGGTGCCGCCCACGTCCTCGAGGCTGATGGCCGCGCAGTCGAGCCCGAGCTCGGCGGCGCGGAAGACCGCGGACAGCCCCGCGGGGCCCGCGCCGACCACGAGCAGGTCGCGCACGCCGGGCGCCTTCGCCGCCGGCTCCTCGCGCAGGCGGCGGGCGACGTCGTCGACCGCGCGGCGTCCCTGCTCGACGGCGTTGCGCACCAGCGAGACGCCGCCGAGCTCGCCGGCGATGTACAGCCCGGGGACGCTCGTCTCGAGCGCCGGGGAGAGGACGGGGATGTCCGGCCGGCGGCTCACGTCGCCGAGCCCGATCGTGATGGCGCCGACCGGGCAGGCCTCGGCGCATTTGCCGTGGCCCACGCAGCGCGAGCCGTGGATGATGCGCGCCACTCCCCCCACCAGGCCGATGACGTCGTGCTCCGGGCAGGCCGCGACGCAGCTGCCGCACCCCAGGCACAGGTCCTCGCGGATCTGGGGATGCTGGGCCAGCGCCTTGTCCTTGCCGCGCGCCTTGGCCTCGCTCTGGCGGGCGCGGTTCTCGCGGTCGCTGTCGCGCGCCAGGCGGCGCTGCCAGAGACCGACGATCAGGAAGGTGACGCCGAGGGCGCCGAGGGTGAGGGTATCCATCGTTCCCGTTTTTTCGGGCAACGAAGTATACAAGCCGGGGAAACCCCCTAGCATGACCGAAGTCATGGTGGGAGGTGATTTAGGGAAAATTTAACCGGCGCGTCTCAGACGGGAACGCCCCACGATGATCATGACCCGGATTTCGACGATTCCGGGCCGAACCAGCGGCGGACCGCCGCGGCGAGCTCCTCGGCTCCCACGGGCTTGGCGACGCAGTCGTTCATGCCGGCGGCCAGGCACCTTTCCCGGTCCCCGTCCGCGTCGTAAGTCATCCCCACGATCACCGTCCTGCGCGCGTCCGCGGCCGGGCGAGCGCGGATGGCGGCCGTCGCCTCGAAGCCGTCCAGCTCCGGCATGCGGCAGTCCATGAGGATCAGGTCGTAATGGATCGCCGCCGTCGCCGCCGCCGCCTCGCGTCCGTCGGCCACGGCGTCGGCCTTGCAGCCGAGGGCCTCCAGCTGGAGGCCGGTCACCTTGCGGTCGACGGCGTTGTCCTCGGCGACGAGGACGCGCAGCGCCTTCCACGAGGCGAGGGGCTCGACGCGCAGGGCCAGGCGGACGAGCTCCTGGGCCGAGGGCTTCACGCCGAGGGCCGCGCAGACGGCCTCACGCAGAGCCTCCTTGAAGACCGGCTTCGCGACCGCGCCGTCGAAGCCCAGGCCGGCCGGCCCGTCTCCCGCGGGGGCCTCCGGCGCGGCGCCGAGAAGGATCATCCGCACGGCGACCAAGGACGGGTCGCCCTTGATCTCCTGGGCCAGCTGCGCCCCGTCGAGGCCGGGCATCGCCGCGTCGATCAGCGCGAGGATGAACGGGTCGCCTTGAGCCTCGGCGGCGCGCAGAGCCGCCAGCGCGGCGGCTCCGTCCGCGACGGCCTCCGGCCGCATGCGCCAGGAGGCGGTCAGGTGCGCGGTGACGCGACGGCTGCTCTCGTTGTCGTCGACGATCAGCACGCGCACGCCCGCCAGCGCCGGCGCCTCCTCCGGGGCGGCGGCCGCGGCCTTCGGCAGGGCCGCCTCGAACCAGAAGGTCGAGCCCTTTCCCGGGGCGCTGACGACGCCGACGGCGCCCTTCATCTTCTCGGCGAGCTTGCGGGCGATGGCCAAGCCGAGCCCCGCGCCGCCGCGCTTCGGCGCGGCGCCGCCGGCCTGGGCGAAGGCGGCGAACAGCCCGGCCTGCGCGGCGGGCTCGAGGCCGGGGCCGGTGTCCTGGACCTCGAAACGCAGGCGGACGGCGTCCCCCTCCTCGGCCGCGCGGCGCGCGCCGAGGACGACCTCTCCCTTGTCGGTGAACTTGACCGCGTTCCCGGCGAGCGCGGCGAGGATCTGGCGGAGGCGGCCCGCGTCCCCGCGCAGGCGCCGGGGGACGGCCTCGTCGACGAACACCGACAGCTCGAGCCCTTTCTCGCGAGCGCGGGCCGCGCACAGCGAGGCGACGTCCTCGACGACGCGACGCGGGTCGAACTCCCCCTCCTCGAGAGGCAGGCCCCCGGCCTCGAGCTGGGAGTAGTCGAGGATGTCCCCGAGGGTCGCCAGGAGCGCTTCGCCGGCGCCGCGGATGCCCGCGGCGAGTTCCCTCTGCCGCGGATCGAGGCTCCCGTCCAGGAGCAGCCCGGCCATGCCGACGACCGCGTTCATCGGCGAACGCACCTCCCGGCTCATGCTCGAGAGGAAGAGGGATTTCGCGTTGGCCAGGCCGAGGACCGTGTCCCGGGCCTTGGACACCTCCTCCCGCGCCAGCTGGGTCTGGGAGGCGTCGACGGCGAGCGCGAGGAAGCCGTCGATCGTCCCCTCCGCCCGGCGCAGGGCCGTCACGGTCAGGCGCACGGGCTGAGCGGAGCGGTCCTTGCGGACGAGGGAGCACTCGCGCGGCTCCGAGGCGCCCCCGCGGGCCGACTCGGCGAGCGAGTCGAAGCCCTGCCCGTCCTGGAACAGGACCGAGGGGGGCCGTCCCAGCATCTCCGAGGCCCGATAGCCGAGGAGGTTCTCGGCCCCCTTGCTGAAGACCGTGACGAGGCCCGCGGAGTCGGTCGCGATGATCGACACCTGAGAGGCGCCGTCGAGGACGGCCTGCAGGCGCGCGCCCGCCTCCGCCGCGCGTCCCTCGGAGAGCTTGCGCTCCGTGATGTCGTGGCTGATGGCGACGTACCGGACGGGCTTTCCGCTCTCGTCGAGGAACGGGGTGATCGTCGTGTCGACCCAGTAAGCGGCGCCGCTCCGGTCGAGGTTGCGGATCTCGCCGCGCCAGGTCCGGCCCGAGGCGACGGTCTCCCACAGCCGCTTGAAGAACGCGTCGGGGTGGGTCCCCGAGTTGAGGAGCTTGTGGGTCACCCCGATCAGCTCCTCGCGGGAGTAGCCCGTGATCCGGACGAGCCGGTCGTTGACGCGGGTGATGCGGCCCGCGGCGTCCGTAACGGCGACGATCGCCGAGGCATCGAGCGCGGTCTGCAGGTCCCGCGTCTCCTTCGCGGCCCGGAGCAGGGCCGCGTCGGCGCGGCGCCGGCGGAGGAATTCCCCCAGCTGGAGGCCGATGGAGGCGAACAGGTCCGCGAGCTCGGCGTCGGGACGGGCCTTGGAGGCCGCGAAGAACTCCAGCACGCCTTCGACCTTGCCGTCGAGCTCCACGGGGACGGCCAGCGCGCTCCTCACGCCGTCCGCGGCCGCCTCCTCCGCCCTCGGGAAATCGGGATCGGCCGCGACGTCGGGGACCCAGACCGGCTCGGCGTCGCGCCAGGCCCGCCCGGGGAGTCCGGCGCCGGACTTCAGCCGGAGCTCGCGGGACCGGCGGGTGAACGGCGTGCTCTTCGCGTCCGCGGTCCAAAAATCGGCGCAATAGAGCTCGCCGGTCGCGTGGTCGACCTCCCAGGCTCCCGCCGCGCTCCAACCCGTCGCCGCGCCCACGCCGCGCAGGAGCCCCTCGAGCCCCGCGCGCCAGGTCGTCGCCTCGGCCAGGGCCTTGGTCGCCGCGAACTGGGCGGCCAGCCGCTTCTCCGACCGCGTCTGGGCGGTGACATCCCTCAGGACGAGCCGGGCTCGCGCCCCGCGGCCCGGCCCGAGCGTGAGCGAGGCCCGGCCGCGCGCGAGGACCCGGTCGCCGGTCTTCGTCAGGAAGGTCAGGTCGAAGGCGCCGCGCTCCCCCTCTCCCAGCGCGCGGGCCAGCGTCTCGGTCCCGAGCGTCCGGGACTCCGGGTCGAGCAGTCCGGAGACGCCCAGCGCCAGCGCCTCCGGGAGGGTCCGGCCCAAGGCCGCCAGCAGCGCCTTGTTGACGTCGAGAAGGCGTCCGTCGCCGTCGACGGCGAGGACCAGGTCCGTCGTCTCGTCGAGCAAGGCCTGGTATCTCGCCTCTTGCTCCCGCACGGACGACAGGGCGACCTCGAGGGTCGCCCCCTCGAGTTCGTTGGCGACGAGCGCGCCCAGGTCCCGCAGGAGCTGGAGGCGCTTCGCGTCGAGGGTACGCGGGATGCGGTCGACGACGCACAAGGCGCCCATCGCCTCTCCGGTCGACAGCCTCAGGGGCACGCCGGCGTAGAAGCGGACGTTGGGCGCGCCGAGGACGAGGGGGTTGTCGGCGAAGCGCGGGTCCTTCGTCGCGTCGGGGACGACGAACGGCTCGGCGCCGAGGATCGCGTGGGCGCAGAAGGAGACGTCGCGAGGCGTCTCCTTCGCGTCGAGCCCCTGGCGGGACTTGAACCACTGCCTGTCGGCGTCGACCAGGCTGACCAGGGCCGTGGGCACGCCCAGGAGGCTCTGCGCCAGTCGGGTGAGACGGTCGAAGCGCTCCTCAGGCGGGGTGTCGAGGACCTTGAGGCGCCTCAGCGCCTCCAGGCGCTGGGCCTCATCGGCGGGCTTCTTCGGCTTCTCCATGGACTCGAGCCAAAGTATGCCCGGATTCCGCGGAATTTACCAGATGTTTCGTGGCCGATCCGAGGCCGGGGACCTACACTAGGATCATGCCCCACGGCGAAGCTCCCTGGCTCGATGAAGGCTACCGCTGGCACATGGCCGCCGCGCTGTCGGTCGGCGCTCTGCTCGCCGCGTTCCTCGGCTGCGCCGGCCTGGTCGAGGACGTGAGCTTCGCCCCCCAAAAGGCCGCGGCCCGCGCCGCGGCGCCCGACCCCGACGCCCTGGAGGCCATCGCCCTCGTCCAGGACACGCGCCTGGCCGGCGACGAGGAGACGGTGCTCGGACGCCTCGCCGGAGCGGTCCGCAACCCGGCCTACCCCCGGGCGTGGAGCGCCGAGAAGACGGAAGGCGCCTCCTACCTCGTGCTCTTCCGCGAGCCCGCCGGCGCCCCGGTCTACGCCTTCGAGGTCAACCTCGAGACCGAGGCCGTCGAGGCGACGCCCGAGGCGGTGGAGCGCCTCACCATGCTGCGCGTGCGCGCGGCGGCGCAGTCGCCGGAGAACCTGGTCGCGCACGCGCGCTGACGGGTTGCCCGCGGACGCGAGGGTTCGCTAGAATCCGGTCAGACTCGCACAGGAGACCCCCATGGCCAAAGCCTCGGCTCGTCACATCCTCGTCCCGTCGGAAGCGGAGTGCGTCAAGCTCAAGAAGGAGATCGAGGGCGGCGCGAGCTTCGCCGACCTCGCCAAGAAGCACTCGAAGTGCCCCTCCGGCCGCGAGGGCGGCAACCTGGGCGAGTTCGGCCCCGGGCAGATGGTCCCCGAGTTCGACACCGTGGTCTTCAGCGCCGAGGTCGGCAAGGTGCAGGGCCCGGTGAAGACCCAGTTCGGCTTCCACCTCATCGAAGTCACTAAACGCTCTTAGGCCTTCGGTCTACTTCGTCCCTTTCACGGCCTTCAGCTTCCGCGGCAAGGCGTCGATCTTCGCCGCGAGGATGAAGTCGTTCATGGACAGGCCGCCGATCGCGTGCGTCGAGAGGTCGATGGCGAGGTTCCGGTAGCCGGTCAGGTGCAGGTCGGGGTGGTGCCCCTCCGACTCCGCCTCCTGCGCCACGTCGTGGACGAACTCGATCGCCGCGGGGAAATCCGCCATCACGAGCTCCTGCCGCAAGGACTTGCCCTTCACGAGGCGCCATCCCCGGACCTTGGTCAGGAGCTTCTTGGCTTCCTTTAAAGACAGGCGAGCCACCCCGCCTTCGCAGGGGACGCACTTCTTCGCCAAGAGTTCGTTCATGGCGGCATGATACCCCTCCGGAGGGCCCGGGGGCAATGGCCGGCGCGTGAGGAAAATGTGTCTAATGAGAGGATGAACCTCCTCCTCGCCCTCGCGCTGTCCGCCGCCCGGGCCTTCGCCGCCGACGCCCCGCTCGCGGGCGCGCCCGCGCCCGAGTTCTCCTTGGCCGCGCAGGACGGAAAGCCCGTCGCCCTCAAGGACCTGCGCGGCAAGCGCGTCGTCCTCTACTTCTACCCGAAGGACTTCACCGGCGGGTGCACCATCGAGGCCCGCGGGTTCCAGAAGAACCTGAAGCGCTTCGCCGCCGCGAAGGCCGTCGTCCTCGGCGTCAGCGTGGACACGGCCGAGTCGCACAAGAGCTTCTGCGAGAAGGAGAGCCTGGCCTTCAAGCTGCTCTCCGACCCGAAGGCCGAGGCCTCCACGGCCTACGGCTCGATGATGGAGGGCCGGCCGCTGTCGGCGCGCAACACCTTCCTGATCGGCCCGGACGGGATCATCGAGAAGGTCTGGCTCAAGGTGGAGCCCGCGGGGCACGCCGAGGAAGTCCTCGCCGCGATCGCCGCGCTCCGCAAGCCCAAGCCCGCGAAGTAGCTACTCCCCGCCGATGGTGTCGTCCATGTCGGGGTCGACCATGCCCGCCTCGACGGACGACCGCGAGTTCCCGCGGTAGGTCTCCGGCTGGACCTCGTTGAACGAGTCGGTCAGGTCCTTGTCGAACGCCTCGTCCGGGCGGCGGGTCACGCCTCCGGCCAGGTCCAGATCGGAGATGTCGAGCGTCTTTCGAGTGAGAGGGATCATGCCCACAGTGTAGCCCCCTCCGCGGCCGAAAGCCGTGGACGGCGCGTAAACCCTTGTTGCCCGGGGCGTGACGGCGGGGACCAAAGGGCCTATAAAATACCCGGGTCCAATGGCCCATTTTCCCTTGCATCCTAAATTCGCGTTATGCCAGTATGGACTCTCTTGGAGGTGTCCATGAAGCGAAGCATCCTGGTGAGCGCGATCGTCGTGGCCTTGTCCGCCGTCCCGGCGTCGAAGCAGCTGTGCGAAGGGTTCGTCCCGCAGAACGACATGAAGATCCCCATCGGCTCTCTCGAGGCGAAGGGCATCTCGCAGGCGCAGTTCAATCAGGTGATGGACCGGGTCGAGAAGATCTACGGCCCGGAGATCAAGGCCCGCGGCGGCCGCCTCGTCCTCAAGCGCCTGTGGGACAACGCGACGGTCAACGCGTCGGCCCAGCGCTCCGGCAACGACTACATCCTCAACATGTACGGCGGCCTGGCCCGGCACGAGTCCATCACGCAGGACGGCATGGCGCTCGTCGTCTGCCACGAGATGGGCCACCACATCGGCGGCGCGCCGAAGTACGGCGGCGGGAACGACTGGGCCTCCAACGAGGGCCAGTCCGACTACTTCGCCAACATGAAGTGCCTGCGCCGCATGTTCGCCGACGAGGGCGCCTCCTTCACCCGCCCCAAAGGCGACGACGCGGGCCCGCGCGCGGCCTGCGAGGCGTCCTTCCAGTCGGCGACCGACCGCGCGATGTGCGTGCGCGGCTCCATGGCCGGCATGTCGGTGACGACGCTGTTCCGGGTCCTGCGCCGGGAGACGGTCATCCCCCGCTTCGACACCCCGGATCCGGCGGTGGTCAGCCGCATGTACGACGCCCACCCGGGCACCCAGTGCCGGCTCGACACCTACTTCGCGGGCTCGGTCTGCTCCCGCGCGGTGACCGACGAGGTCGATCCGACGGACCCGGCGAAGGGCACCTGCACCGCCGCCGGCGGCCAGACCTCGGGCTTCCGCCCGCTGTGCTGGTACAAGCCGGCCGGCGCGCCGGTCGAACCCGAGCCGGAAGGCATGGCTCTCCAGCCCGCGCATCCGAAGTCGCCCGCGCTGGCCTCCTCCCTCCAGAACCCGGAGCTCTGGAAGGGGCTGTAATCCCGGGAACGCGCGCGGGGCGGGCCCTCGGGCCCGCCCCGCTTTTTTATTACCAAGATTCGCGTCGTCGACGACGATTTATGTTATAATAGACGCACGGATCAGAGATGATCTGGCCACACAGACGTACGTGAGCAAGACGTAAACAAAGAGGAAGCAAACAGAATGGCTACGGGAAAAGTGAAGTGGTTCAACGATCAGAAGGGCTTCGGTTTCATCACGCCGGATGACGGGTCCAAGGACCTGTTCGTCCATCACTCGTCCATCACGGGCGAGGGGTTCAAGACTTTGGCTGAGAATCAGGCCGTCGAGTTCGACGTGCAGCAGTCCGACAAGGGCCCGCGCGCCGCGAACGTTCGCAAGCTCTAATAAAAGCTTCGATTGACAAGGAAGCCCCCGGCGCCGCTCGCGGCGCCGGGGGCGACTTTTTCCCGGCATAAATAAGACTGGACATCCGGGCCGGGACATGCTATGATGTAGTTGTCGCTTTCGAACCCGTAACTAGAAATGTCGGGACCAAGACCCTCCGCGAGCAAAGCGGGGGGTTTCGTGTTTCCAGGGTCCCCCCGGCGGCTGGCTTCCCCCTCTTCCCCCTGACATGAGCAGGCCGACGGCAGGATGCCCCTCGGGGACGCGCGGCATTGAGCCGCGCTCGGGTCTTGCGCGACCCATTAGCATCGCGGTCGCGCGACCCACGCCCCTCGGGGCATCATGCCGTCGGCCTGTTTTCCCGTCAGCGTGAGGCGACGCCCGCCGCCGGTCGCGCCTTATGGTGATTTAAGGGGGGCGGAGGACCAAGGTTGCGAGGGGCGTGGGGTCGCCGCGCCGTTTGCGCTCGAAGCGCGGTCGACCCCGAGCGCGGCTCAATGCCGCGCGGCCCCGAGCAATCTTGGTCCTCCGACCCCGCCTATATCGGCGTTATATCGGTCAGTCGACCAGGATGGAGGGTTCGGCGAAGCGGGACTTGGCTTCGCCGGCGAGCTGCAGGAGCAGGTTCTCGGGCCGCCCCTTCTTGAGGGCGAAGTGCAGGGAGAGGTCCCCCTCCTTCTTGGGCCGGTCCACCGAGGCCACGAAGTCGCCGGTCAGGTTCATCGGGTCCACGAGCTGGACGAACACGCGCAGGGCCTGGTCGTAGGGCAGGCCGCTCTCGCCCAGGCCGCCGAAGGCCTTGGCCAGCGCGACGGAGCGGGCTTCGTTGTCCTTCGCGTCGCGCGCCGCGGCGAGGTCGGCGATCAGGCCCGTGGCCACCTTCGCCATGTGCTCGATCTCCCCCTCCTCGTAGCTGCGTCCGGAGTTGCCGTGGTCGGAGTCCCGGTCCGGGAACGCCTTTCGGACCTCGCGCCAGTCGTACTCGAGCTTCCCGTTCTCGGGGTTCATCTGCCCGTTGGCCATCAGCCACTTCATGGCCGGGATCGAGTCCACGGTCGCGGCGTAGGACTTGAGGATGTCGTCGGCGGTCGACGCCGTGAGCTGCTTGACCGCCTCCTGGTTGAAGACGAGGGTGAAGGCGATCGCGCCCTTGCGGTTGGCGGACTCCTGGTTGCCGGCGGGGCCTCGGTCGAAATCGTAGGTCGGCTCCGGCGCGGGCGGCTCGGGGAAGTGCTTGGCGAGCGGCACGGCCAGGCGCGGGTTGGGGCCGTTGCCGCGGGTCCCGGCCAGGGCCATGATGTCGCTGAGCTCCTTGGCCTTCTCGCGCACCGAGCTCTCGGTGGCGCGCAGGAAGCCGTGCTGCTGCAGGTAGACCACGATCGGGGCGCCGTACTCCTCGCCGGCGCGGGCCGCGGTCACGACCTGGACGTCGCGCTGGACGTTGTCCTTGACCAGCGGGCCGACCCAGGGGATGTCGAAGTACTCCGACTGGCGGGACTTGTCCGCGCGCTCGAAGTGGATGTGGCCCTGCTCGTCGGTGTAGCGCGTCGTCGTGTTGTCGGCGCGCAGGCTCGCCCAGTTCTGGTTGGTCAGGAAGGGCAGGCGGAGGGTGATCGACTTGGCCTTCTGGGTGTAGGCGTCGATGGCCGCGAACTGCGCCGGGCCGAGCTCCTTGTCGTGCTCGTCCTTCATGCGGAGGTAGGCGGCCTCGGTGCTCTCGTCGGTGGCCTGCTGGGTCCCCATGCGCCATCCCATCTTGGCCAGGGACTTGAAATCGCCGTGCAGGGCCTGGGCGACGGCCTCGGCCTGGACGGGGTCGCGGGGGTCGACGACGTACTCGAGGAGGACGCGCTTGCCCTGAGAGCGGGAGTTCGAGAAGCCGAGCGAGGCGACGGTGTAGTCCCGGAGCTGTCTGGCGAGCTCGCGGTCGACGAACTTGGCCAGGATGTTCGCGCCGAGAGAGGCGAACTCCACCCCCGGGATGGTCTGGACGAGGTTGCCTCCCTTCGTGCGGATCTCGACGCGGTCGACGCGGTAGCGGAAGCGCAGCTGGGACTCGGAGAGGCGGAAGACGGTCAAGGTCGCCGCGCCGGCCTCGGTGCCGTTGAAGGAGAGCGACACGTTGAGGTTCTCGGCGAGGGTGTCGCCGATGGACTCGGTGTGGCCGACGGTCAAGCGGAAGGGCATGCGCCAGAGCTCTCCGACCTGCATCGCGCTAACGCGCGATGCTTTGAAGGGCAACACGGTCTTGATATCGCGGAGGTCGACGAGGGTGTCGATCTCCTTGCAGGTCGCCTTGCCCGCGAGCGGGCGGATGACCATCGAGGAGCCCTCGATGCGGCCGCCGACCCACAGGCCCAAAGTGACGCCGGCGGCGTCGCTGATGACCTTGGAGAAGCCGTGGCCGTAGCCGACGCTCAGGCGCTCCTCGTCGACGATGGTCAGGCGGCCGTCGGGGAGCGGGGCCAGCCAGCGCTTGAAGCCCGCGCCGGTGCCGCCGAAGTCGCCGGGGAGGTTATAGTCGTACTTGAGCTTGATGTTGCGGCA
>Ga0255338_1000719_pt1 | contig 86065 bp, 84 predicted proteins | sample MeOH1_35cm_T4_19_FD_203715 | JGI IMG/M metagenome (GOLD analysis project Ga0255338, IMG submission 203715) | Sandy soil microbial communities from University of British Columbia, Vancouver, Canada - MeOH1_35cm_T4_195 | ecosystem: Engineered > Artificial ecosystem > Sand microcosm > Unclassified ... | reverse complement strand
TGTCGAGATAGAAACACAGCGGGCAATCAGTAAAGAGATCGATTTTCGATCTCGAGAGTTTCCACTTTGATCCACCATAATTCCAATCAGCACTTCTCGGAGGATTGTATGCTCTATATGATTCAGCCATAGTTATGAAAATAATTCCTCAGCTTCTTCGAGGATACGAGGTATCTTTTCTCGAGCGATACCGAAACCCTCGAGCTCTACGCGTCTATCGAGTACATGTCGCACGAGGACGAGACCGTGATGAAGCAGGATAAATCGCTCAGGCTTCGAGAGTGTCGAGAGCACGGTGAGTGGATGAAAACCTGCCTCCTCGATCAAATCCTGAAGACTTCCCTTTTTTGGATAATTCCAACCGATCATATTGAGTTTCTGGCACTCACCATAGCGGATAGCAGTCTCAGTAAATTTTGTATTGGTCACGAGCCATCCCTCGTCGAGATGTCGCTCTACATTGCCGTACGCAAAAGTGCTCTCCTTCAAGTCATCAAAACGCGCCTTCACATAGAGAGCAGTTTTTATATCCGAACGCATCCCTTGCTCGTTGTGAAATTTCGCCTCTATCATGACGAGCTTATCGGCATTCCATGCGACGACATCCATCTCGTGCTCAACACAGCCACCGCGGACCACCTGGTCAGTAAGCGTCTCATAGCCTTTTGATTTCCATATCTCTGCAATGAATCGCTCAAAGGGAAATCCATCAGGTCCGAGTTCCTGCACTGCACGGCGTATCGAATAGGTCGCAGCGATCGGTCGAGCGTGTTTACGCAAAAGATTGAAAGCGTGACTATATATCTCATGCGTGGACATACCGTCATGGAGCTCTCGTTCTATGTGCTGAGCTATCTCCTGCGCCACGGTGACACTGGCACCTGCATCGGCGAGACTGCCGATGAGCTTTGTTACATCGAAGAGCTGTTTCTCTCCATTGGCCTTCTTGATGGTGACTTCTCTCATAGACTCCAGTATAGCAAACCCTATGAAACGATTCCCCCGCCGAGACAGGTCTCGCCGTCGTAGACGACGCATGATTGACCGGGAGCGATGATAAGAGGTGTATCGAAGCCGATTTCCGCCTCATGTGAATTTACGATTTCCACTATACAGGGCAGAAGTTCGCCGAGATGTCTCACACGAGCTTGGTATTTCTTTCCTGATTCTGGAGTATCCCCCACCCAATTGGTCAAAGAGAGGGAATATTCTTTTTTCTCAGTCGGAAGTGTGCCTTCTAGTGATCTATGGGAAACAGTAATCGTATTGTGTGTAATGTCTCGTGCGATGACATAGTAAGGTGCATCATCCGGAGTCTTTTCTGTAACAGTAAAACCATGACGAACACCGAGTGTGAGAAATGTCGCCCCGTCATGATATCCGATCACTCGGCCATTTTCATCGAGTACATTCCCGCGCTCCTTTGGTATGTAATGTGAGAGAAATTCCTCAATATCCACCTGTCCCATAAAACACACACCTTGACTGTCCCCTTTGTCCGCAGTCGGTAGTCCAAACTTTCTCGCGAGTTTTCTCACCTCATCTTTCTGCATATGACCTATCGGAAACAGTGTTCGTGACAACTGTCTTTTTGTGAGAGTCCAGAGAAAATACGACTGATCTTTTCCTTCATCCGCACCAGAAAGAAGCGTGCTGTGAAGATCCAGCTGAGCATAGTGTCCCGTCGCGACAAAATCTGCCCCCTGTGTCAGAGCCCAATCGAGAAATGCCCCAAATTTCACATGCTTGTTGCACATAATGTCGGGATTTGGAGTGCGTCCGGCGCGATATTCGGTGACCATATAGTCTACGACTTCTTTCTTGTACTCTTTTTCGAGATCGAGAGTGACAAATGGTATATCCAGGCTCACTGCGACGCGCATAGCGTCGAGCCTATCGTCACGCCAGCTACACTCTATCCAATCCGGGTACCAGCCCTTGATGAATACACCGGTGACATCGTAGCCCTGCTGTTTCAATAGCGCGGCCGAGACGGAGCTATCCACTCCGCCTGAGAGACCAACAAATATGTTCCCCTTGGACTGCTTTTTCATAAACGAAAGATATCATATCAAGACGATTTGCGCATTTAGCATAGTGTCATATATGGCACTATGTGTATTGGCCAAAATATGAGCGAGGTACGAGAATAAAAAATTACTTCAGATATGTGAACTTGTTCGCCACATGTTCATCGTGTGTCACTGCATAATGCATCGTGCCATTGGCATCTGAGAGATAGAAATAGTATTTCGTTGCCACTGGCGTCACGGCAGCGCGTAGAGAGTCGATACCAGGGTTCGATATCGGTCCTGGAGGCAATCCACGGTAGACATAGGTGTTGTACGGCGAATCGATTTTTAAATCATCGAGAGAAAGCTCAGAGCTCTTTGTTTTACCATTTACAAAGGCAAAAGTCGCATCTACTTGGAGAGGCATTCTCTCAGCGAGTCGTTTCCATAGTATCCCCGCTATGATGCGACGAGATTCGTCTGTGCGAGCTTCTTTCTCGAGTATCGACGCCATGATGACGATATCTCGTATCGAATGCCCTGAGGCACGCACCAGATTTGCAATATCTTCTACCTTTGATTTGTAGTTTGTAGTCATCGTGTCGACGACTTCATCTGCCGTCACATTTGGCAAGAAATAATAAGTATCTGGGAAAAGATATCCCTCATACTTCTTGCCGAGTTCGAGAAATGTCTTTGCATCAAAACGATAAAATCGTGAATCAAACAATAGTGCTATCTGTGTCGAGCTCAATCCCTCAGGCACCGTGACGCGTATACGAGAGAGCCCGTACGAGCCCCGAGCTACACGATAGGCTACGCGTACCACGCCTTCTCGCGAATCGAATCCATAATCCCCTGCTACTGCTCCGCGACCGAGTCCAAACAAGGTCACAAATCCCTTGAAGAGGAATTCAGAACGAATGATATGTCGCGCTGACAAATCATTTGCAACAGACGAGAGCGATTCGCCTCGAGCTATTTCATAGAGAACGCCTTCCGGGAAAGCTGTGGGCGGTGCGATGAGTCGGAAATAAAAAGAAAAAACGATGACACAGATAAGGACGACAAGTAAAAACGCCTTTTGAGGAGAAAGACGCGAGAGATACAATCTAAACGCAATAAAGGTCTCCTTCATCTCGATTAGATAGGAAGATTTGCAGGAGCGTCAGCGCGTTTTGATGGAATGCGTTTCAATGTCGGCGTGCGTACTGCGCTACCTGGGAAATGATAGATAGTCGCGAGCTCTTCAGTATTGAGCACAGTCCAAGTATCTCGATACGGCTTATGGAAGAAAGAACGAAGAGCAAACCCCTTGAAATGATCTTCTTTGTTCTCAGCTAGCTTCTTTCCACTCCAATCCTGCCATTTGTAGTCATAGGATAGACCGGCAGGTTTAAATCCGTTGAGGTTCGCAGCATTGAATTGTGCAAACACACCCTTGAGACCACCTCCTACACCTTTGTCATAGACATCTTTCGGTGCGATATAGAGCATGCGTATACCTGCATCAAATGCGTATTTTGAAATACTCCTTTCAATAGCAGCTATCCTCTCCTGCTGGCCCTTGGTCATTTTTGCCAGGTTTGGCATTTTGTTGCCCTCCTTGTCTTCAACCTCTGACTCTTCGATTATTTTTTCTATGAGTTCTTTTGCCTCTTCTTTCCATTCATCTGGATATTTGCTACCACCGAGCTCCACTGGAGCGCCTGCAAAGGGTTTCTTTTCCTGAGTATGCGCACGGACTATTATCTGTATCCAAGCCTGATGACCTTTCTTTAATGTGCCGAGAAATTCGATGAGCGGAGCCATCGGATCTATCTTGAATTCTTCTTTTGGATCCTCGTCGAGGCCATAGTCGACATATGTCTTTATAGGAAGTGGGTCAGGACCAGTCGCTTCGAATACGGCACCATCGAGCTCATGTATTTCAGGATTGTAGATGGTGCTATCCACATAATCTTTGACCTCGTGGATTTCTACATCAGGATACTGTGCATAGATACTCGCTTCGAGAAAATTTCTCTGAGATTTGAATGTCCATATGTAAAACTTCACACTACCATCGACAGAGACAAGCTCTAGAGAAAACCATGGACGCACCTTGCCCTCCCAGTAACGATCTATCGGTGTACCTTCACCGCCAGTCTGATAGAGCGCTGTAAGCACGAGCTCCATAGCAAGTGGAGATTTCATCGTCTCCTGAGGAAGACGAATCTCGAGCAATACTTTTTCTTGTTTTGCTATCCAACCTCGACGCACATAGCCGACCCATGAGTGCCATGCGTATTCGGCGATAATAAACGGTACCCAGAGTACAGCGAGATAGACGAGCCAACGAGCCGTCTCAGGTATGACGATGAGAGTTATAAACTGTAAGAGCTCCTGTAATATCACGCTCTCTATGATACTAGAAAACACGCCTCTATGGAACGCACAATGTGAAAAAAAGAATCCTCGCTAGATAGCGAGGATTCTTTTTGTTATGCGATATTGTATTTGCCCTCTTTGTCCTTCTTGAAGAATTTCGGATTTTGTAGATTGACGAGTATGGTGTTTTCCTTCACATATCTCTCTTTCATCACTTTTTCTACGATTTCCTTCTTTGTGAGAGGACCATTTTTCTCGATGATTTTCTTGATGACATCCTTTACGACACCCGACATGTAGCCCCATTCAGCGAGCGCATAGAGGCCACGGCCGACGAGGACGAAACGGGGGTCTTTGATGAGCTCATTGTGGGTCGTAGCGACATGAGCTTTTTTGTCGAACATCTTTTCTATCTGTTTTGCAACTTCACGGAAATGTATAGGAGAACCATGCTTTCGTATGACGAGGAATGCATAATCTCTCATGCCCTTTGCCTTGATATTTGGAGAATGCGCGACGCCCCATTCACCGAGAGGATTTTTACCTATCTTCTTTGAGAGTGAGAGCCAGCGCTTGAGTATCTCACCATTTCTGTATTTGTCATTGAGGTCCTCGACATGATTGAGGAATGAATCAATCATTTCTGACTCAGGAATGATGTCATCATCGCCAAGAGATTTGTAGAGCTTGCGAAGCGCCTCTTCTACTTTCTTTGAGTGATTGTCGTCAGTGTACCAACGATGCTTGAAATGATCGTCCTCTTTCTGCATCTTGAAGGCACGACCGAGAACGAGTATGAAATAGACATGATTTTGTATCGACGGATCCTTTGATACTGAATCGAGAAGATCCTCTTCGGCGATGATGCCACCCATTTTGTCGAGCGCATCTTCGAGCTCTTTGAAGGCAGGTGCTTGAGCTTCGTATTCCTTTGATTTCTGAATATTTGCGATAGCGTAATTCTCTATCTGTCGAACTCTCTCACGCGTAATACCATAGGTCTTTCCGATAGATTCGAGGGTCATCTTTTTTGCGTCGGTACCGAGACCATAACGCTTGGTGATGACTTCACGAGCCCTGTCTGGCAAGCTCTTGAGCAATGCCTTTACGACCTGCTTTGGCTTCTGGGTGAGAATGGTTTGCATGTTATCGCTACTAGTTGACCTGCTTACGCTAATACTGCCTTATTAATATATAGTGTTTTATCACTTATCTGATACTAAGTCAACCTCACGATGGTGTCAAGGGATTGACACACCATTCGGACAAGCTCCTACCCTTTTACTACAAAGCTCACGAGCTTGCCGGGGACTACTATCGTCTTTACCACCTCCTTCCCCGTTATCCATTTCTCCACATCAGGGAGCGCACGAGCCTGCGATTCTATGACTTCTCTCGTAGCGGTGCGAGAAATTTTGAAATCCGCACGAACTTTGCCATTTACCTGCACAACGATAGTGATCTCATCATCCTGCATGAGTGCCGCGTCAGCTATTGGCCATGAAGCGAGGTGTATCGATGATTTATTGCCGAGATTTCTCCATATCTCTTCTGTCATATGAGGCGCGAATGGTGCGAGGAGACGGAGAAGTGTCTCATATGAGTCAGGAGACACCGCAGACTCCTTTTCGAGCGCATTGGCGAGCACCATGAGCTGAGAGATGGCGGTATTGAGACGGATATTCGATATATCATCAGTCACTTTTGCTATCGTGCGATGTATGAGCGATGTGACAGCCTTTGCCTCGCTCGCTTCGTCGCTCACTCTATCTCTGAGCTTCCATACTCGCTCTATAAATCGTCGTGAACCTATCATACTGTCGGTGTTCCAATTGATGGCCTGATCGAATGGGCCCATGAACATCTCGTAGATACGGAGGGTATCCGCGCCATATGTCGAGACTATCTCATCGGGATTCACGACATTGCCGAACCGCTTCGACATTTTCTTTCCATCTTCACCCATGATGAGGCCGACCGCCTGCAACTTCTTGAACGGCTCGAGTGTCGAGACGACGCCGATATCATAGAGGAATTTGTGCCAGAATCGCGCGTAAATGAGATGACGAGTCGCATGCTCTGCACCACCCACATAAAAATCTACCTGATTCCAGTATTTTTCCTTTTTTACATTCACGAGCGCTTTGTCGTTCGACGGATCCATATAGCGGAGGTAATACCATGATGAGCCAGCCCACTGGGGCATGGTATTCGTCTCTCGTTTCAATATCTTTGCATCCTTGCCCCGTCTTACTTTCACATCCACCCATTTTGAAATGGTCGCGAGTGGCGACTCTCCTGTACCTGATGGCTCGTACGACTTTACCGGTGGTAGAACGACCGGCAAATCCTTCTCGGCAACAGGTACGATTTTATCCCCATCGTGAAGTATCGGGAATGGCTCGCCCCAATATCGCTGACGCGAGAAGACCCAATCCTTGAGCTTGTATCGAGTGACCCAATCACCTCCAGCAAATGAAGTGATTTCTTGTCTGACTATTGAAGAATCTTTTCCGTCAAATTTCTCTGAATTGATGAGTAGCCCATCTCCTTGATATGCAACACCCTCTTTTGAATGTATTCTCTCGAGCCAAAACGAAAGTTCTGAGTTGACCATCTTTCCGACAACAAAATCAGCTGGATCGATCCAAAGTATCTCATTTCCTTCGTCTTCTCCGTCAGCGATTGCTATCCGCTTGTCACTCTTGAGCTCAAAATAGACCGCTGTCGTAATAGCGACTCTGTTTTCATCTTTGTGTTTTGCAAAATAAGCTGCCTGGACGGGCCCGCCCAAAACTCTCTTGAACTCGATATCGGTATAACCAGTCTCTTCTCGTACCTCTCGTGTAGCCGCAGCGACGGGATCTTCATCCCCCTCTATACCCCCGATGACGACAGTATCCCAGCCGAATTCCTTGTTTCGAATGATAAGATATTTTTTGTTCTTTTGGTCATACACGATGGCATGCGCGTTCTTTCTAACTTTCGAAGCCTTATCTTCCCGGGGAGGATTCACATGATCTACGACAAACGGCATGATTACTTCTCGTATCGGTAGTCTGTATTTCATCGCGAATGCAAAATCCCTCTCATCATGCGCGGGGACAGCCATGACGGCACCAGTGCCGTAGTCAGCGAGCACATAGTCAGCGACGAATACTGGCACCTCCTCCTTGTTCACAGGATTTATCGCCATCACTCCGTCGAGCTTCACGCCGGTCTTGTCCTTCTTCGCATCAGTCCTCTCTATGGCTGTCATCATTCGCGCATGAGCGACATACTTCACCACTTCATCTTTATTTTTTACATCTTTCAAAAGCTTTGTGACAAGCTCGTGCTCGGGTGCGAGGACCACATAGGTCACGCCGAAGAGCGTGTCTGGACGCGTCGTAAAGACGCGGATCTTCTCTGCCCTACCTTTCAGCGCGAAATCGAGCTCTGCGCCCTCTGAACGGCCTATCCAATTGCGTTGCGACTCTTTGATATGCGCTGGCCAGTCGAGTGTATCGAGATCGGCGAGGAGTCTGTCGGCATAATCAGTAATCTTGAGCACCCACTGTCGCATCGGTTTTTTCTCTACGACCGAGCCACAACGCTCACAACGACCATCCTCCACATCTTCATTTGCGAGGCCAGTCTTGCACGACGGACACCAGTTTATCGGCTCATAGGATTCGTACGCCAAACCCTTCTCAAGTAATTTCAAAAATATCCACTGCGTCCATTTGTAGTACTTTGGATCAGTCGTATTGACCTCTCGCGACCAGTCATAATCAAAGCCGATGATCTCGAGTTGTTTTTTATATCTCGCGACATTTTTTGCCACAGCGATGCGAGGATTGGTCTTCATCTTTATCGCATAGTTCTCCGCTGGGAGACCAAAGGCGTCGAAGCCCATCGGATGGAGCACATTGTGTCCCTGCATTCTCTTCATGCGCGAGAGTATATCGGTCGCTATATAACCTTTTGGATGACCGACATGGAGACCTTCGCCCGATGGATACGGGAACATGTCGAGGACATAAAACTTTGGTTTATTGCCAGAGTCGACGGTTTTGTAAACCTTTTTCTTCGCCCACTCTTTCTGCCACTTTGATTCTATTTTCTTGTGATCGTACTCCTTGGCCATAGAATGCTAGTATTTCGGACGAACTGGGTAGAGATCTGGATCGACGGTGCGGTCAAAACATACAGTTCCTACTCCGTGTTTCCAACTCTCATTGAATCCTTTGATTGGCTGAGTGTATTGCGTATTCGCCTGACCGAGAGATGGGCTCTGTGTGGAGAAATCTGCACAAAGCTTGAATGCACGCAGGCCTGTGCGCTCATAGACATACGCCTTGCCTGTCTCAGGGTCGACTGGTGAATAGAAGCTAGAGATAGGATCTGTGAGATCGCCGAGTGTAGCAGGAAGCGAGCCTTTCTGTTGCCAGTAATTGATGACTTGCCACTGTATCGAGGTGAGATCAGAAGCTCGTTGATCATCCATACGCTCTTTCCTCACCGTCATCGGTGAGCCAAACACAGCAAATGACGAAGCGATGAGGACAAAGACGATGACTGACGAGACTATCGATACCATCTTGTGGGAGATTTTCTTAGGAACTTCTCGCACTTCGTTTATGTAATACGCGAGAGTCGCGCCGGCGACTACGAGCACCGCGAGAACCTTGAGGACAAATCGCATCGTTATCTCGCCTGAGAGGAATGTGTTGAGCAATACGACGAGATCGACAGCGACCGCTGCACCTGAGACAAAGAGTGTGACCCAAGTGAGAAAGCGTCTGACTGCTGTATCACGACGCGAAGCGTCACCCTCGATATCTTTTTTCACCAATCTCGAGAGCCAAAGAAAAAGTGGAAAGATGACGATGAGCGAAGCGACTGCCATTCTCATACCATATGAGTATGAGTCACCAGAATACGAGAGTGTATCTGGGAAGAGCTTGTTTATGATATCGAATGCGAGCGAGAGAAGGCTCACGATAGATACATAGAGCGTGATTACCACGCCGAGATTGAGAAATAGGTCGCGAGCAGTTGTTTTGTGTGTATCCATGATAGTAATAGGCTAAGGTGATAACGGCTCAATAATACTCCAAAAAAACCCCAGAAACCATAATATCCATAGTGCCATATATGACACTATGCAGAGTAGCGAGATGAAGACCTGTGGAGACAAGACAAGAGAAAAGAATATAAAAAGGTGTGAATTCGCACCGAAATATCGTAGAAACCTGCCAAGAAGTGCCCAGAAAAACTGAAAACCCGCCGAAGCGGGCTCTCAGAAGTGGACTTGAGAAAATCAAGTTACATTTGAGCTGGAGCAGACGACTCGCACATCTTGCAGTGACCCTTGTGTGCAAAGATCATGTGAAGAGCCGAGAGGCCCACGAGGACATATACCAATGCCTCGAGCCAGCCCCAAGAACCGAGGAGCCAGCTGACTACATTCCAATCAGAACCCGCCCACATACCTACGCCGACGAGACCCCAGTTGAGGCCTCCGACCCAGAGCAGAACGCATTCTACTATATGAAGTCCTTTCATTTGATTGATCAATCAATTTGCTGATAATGTAACGACTTTTACAACATTAATTTTACACCCGCAAGTGCGCCGTGTGTAATCGGTTATGCACAGGCAAAAAATACGACCTAAATCTTAAACTCCATCACATCACCGTCTTGGACGATGTACTCCTTGCCTTCTACACGGATGAGACCCTTTTCACGAGCAGCACCAAATGAACCTGCGGCGAGAAGTTTGTCCCATTCGATGACCTCGGCGCGGACAAACTTGTCTTTGAAATCTCCATGTATCGCTGTGCCTGCCATAGGCGCCGTCCAACCACGATGGATGGTCCACGCACGAGTCTCTATCTCTCCTGTAGTGAAATAGGTGATGAGACCGAGCATTTCATAACCCTTTTTGATGAGTGCATTGATACCGCTCTTGTCTGCACCCATTCCCTCTCGCATCTCTGTCTTCTCTGTCTCAGTCATATCCCGCACCTCATTTTCTATACCAGCATCCACGATGACATAGTCAGATTTTGATTCTTTGAGAAAAGCCATGAGTTTCTGGTATCGCTCATCATTCACCTCGTCGAGATTTACTCCACCTGACTTTTTATTCAAAACATAGAGAATCTTTTTTGCGGTGAGGAGATGGAGCGCACGGAGCATCGGCATCTCGTACTCATCTGTGGGCACTGACGAAGCAAGCTTCCCTGCCTCAAGCGCGGTCTGAAGCTTGGTGAGTAAATTCGATTCAATGAGAGCTTCTTTTTTTGCCTGTTTGATTTCCCTGCCAATATTCTGATGGCGTTTCGTCACGGTCTCGAGATCAGCCATGATGAGTTCGAGATTGATGACACCGATATCACTCATAGGATCGACACGATTTGCGACATGGATGATATCCGTATCCTCAAATATGCGGACGACCTCTGCGATGGCATCGGTCTCACGGATATTGGTGAGGAATTTGTTACCGAGACCTTCGCCTGCTGACGCCCCCTGCACGAGTCCTGCGATATCGACAAATTCGACTGCGGCCGGCACAGTCTTCTGCGTCTTTGAAAACTCTGCGAGACAATAGAGGCGCTCATCGGGTACAGCGACGACGCCCACAGATGGGTCTATGGTCGCAAAGGGATAATTGGCAATAAGCACGCCCTTTTTCGTGAGCGCATTGAAAAGCGTTGATTTGCCGACATTTGGGAGACCTACGATTCCGATGGATAGTGACATAGGCAATCACGATACCATTTAGAGCTTAATTTTCAAAGATTTTAGGTGCATTGACAATGTCTTATAATATGATATAATATTGGGAGTAAGTCAAGATCTTCGACTTTTCAAGTAAAACCCTCAACAAAGGATTCCTGTGACCTACCCAAATGCCGAAATCGTCGTTCCGTTGAAAAAGTTGCTCGAAGCTGGAAAGGACATTACATTTGAAAATGTGACTGTTCACAACTTCGTCTGTTTCAGTTGCAACCGGACGATCAAGCACGCCCGCGTCCAAAAGACCGGCTTGCACCAAGCCAACTGTCTGTGGAACTACGCAGTCCATTGCCAGGAATGCAATTACGACACAAACCTCGCAAAGTGCATCCCCGGTTACGAATGCGTTTGTCGCCACTGACAAAAACCGCCCTCGCAGCAATGCGTAGGGCGGATTTTGTTTTTCGTGTTATCTCTGTATCCCCGTTTCCTTGTTTCTTTGCAACCTCAGTTTCCTCCTACTTCCCCTTCCTACCGAGTCGCTCGACACGAGCGATTACTTTCTGGGCGCGCTCGGGAGAGAGTTTTCTCATTCCATAAATCCATGTTCTACGAAGTGGTTTGAAACCAGAAAATCGAAGTACTGCACGAGTGAAATGGTTGATAGTGCCGCCGAAAAGCATCCAGAGTATGAGCGGGCTCTCATTTGAAGTGATAATGACCCGAGCACTACGCCCACAGAGGAGACGATGCCAGCCAGGTATCCTACCCTTCCTAAACTTGAAGGCAAAATCAGGCATCCATGCGCGATCAATGAGACCTTTCATCAGTGCTGGTATGCTCGACCACCATATCGGACAGACCGTAACAAAATGTTCACACCATTTCACATCTTCCTGAAATTTTACGAGATCGGGTTCGAGTTCCTGTATCACTCTGTATCCATGATGGAGTATGGGGTCAAATCGCATGTCAGCGATGTGTGTCATACGCACTTCGTAGCCTGCCTCACGAGCACCTGAGACATAAGCATTTCCTAGGGCAGTAGAAAAAGATTCCTTATCAGGATTACCGATGAATACAAATATTTTCTTCATCTAGTTTTTCATGAGTCGCTGGAGCTCTGCTTTGTGTTTCTCCATGACGGCCGCGACAACGGTCTGCTGGTCTGCACCGCTCTTCAAAGCTTCCTGTAGCTCCATAGCCAGTTTCTCAAAGAATTCTGGATTTTTCTCGACCATATGGAGTATTTGTTCCTTCTGTGCTTCAGTAACACCAGAAAGCTGTGATTTGACCGCCTGTTTCATCAAAAATTTCTTTAACATGAGAATATGGTATCAAATATGTGACCTCTTTTGCTAGAGCGGAAAGAATGGATGGCTCAGACTGTATCGCTCGAGAGGGACTTTGTTCCAGCAGGAGACCACTCTATCTGCGTATCGCCACGCTGCCTGTATCTCACGAGAACCGACAAAATGTCGCCTCTCGCCTCGCAGAGCGTCGAGAAATATATTTTCATACGCATCTCCTGGAGCGAGTCTCATGATCTCGTCGACACCCTCACGACCTCGTATAATGACCTCTGCACGAGGTTGTATCGAAAATTCGATTTCTCGAGGCAGTCCTGATATTTCTCGAAAGATGATGCGTACTGATGCATACGATTCAGCCATCATTTTGCCCGCCCTTAGTGCTACTGGTATACCCCTGAGTTCACCCTTTGAGAATCCTGTGATGACTTCAAATGCTGTCTCCGTCTCCGAACCTGATCTCACACCACTTTCGTGTTCATACCCTTCGTACTGTCCTCGTCGAGCGAATTCACATGTCTTTGCTGGTGGTAAGAGTGACTCGAGTACCTCGGCACGAGCATCATGCCATGATGTCGCACTCGCACGACGAGGATACTCAGCTAGGAGTGAGGCGAGTATTTCAAGCATGTGGTTTTGTCCTACATCACGAAACGCCCCAACACCGTCATATGACGCGCCTCGGCCATCGATACCCCTCGCTTCAAAAAGCGTGACTGAGACAGATTCGACTGTATGTGCCGAGATAATACTCCTCAGACCAGGACTCGATTCGTGTACACGCATCATCGCCTGTACAGCGGTCTTTCCGAGATAGTGATCGATACGATAAATCTGAGAATGAGAGAGAAATGATGTGAGAGATTTGTTGAGTGCGCAGGCAGATTTCTCATTCGTACCAAATGGCTTCTCGAGAAGGAGTTTTGTGTTGCCACGGCTGAGTATCTTCGATTTACGCAGGGCTTGTATCACAGGAGGAAAATGATTCGGTGCGAGCGAGAGATAGATGAGCACTTCTCTGCCTTTGCCCACGGTCGAGATGTGTTTAGCCAGAGTGTCATACCCCCTACCTACTTCGAAATCTATCTCAGAATACCCAACAACCTGCAAAAATCCCGAAGACACAGTGCTTTTTGATTTTAGAAAATCATGGAACTCATCAGTACTCCATGGACGACGAGAAACACCAATGATTTTGGAATCATGAGGGAGCAGTCCGCTGTTGTAGAGATTTGAAAGAGCTGGAAAAATCTTTTTCTGTGCGAGATCACCTGTCGCGCCGAAAAGGATGATGAGAGGTGGCTTTTGTGTGATATTTTTTTTCGCCATATCGAACAAGTATAGCATCTGCTATTTAATAAAATTAAAAAACCTCGCACGAATACGAGGTCTAATGAGTCACCAATCCCATCTAAAACTGATGAGCTTCTTGCGAGACGGACGCAGGATGATTTTCATATTCTTGTTGAGCCTCATCGAGAGACCCGACTTGAATTGTGCCTTGAGCACCCCACCACCCGGCAAATCGATGAAGAATGTGTCCTGAAGCTTTAAATCAAGAGCGTCACTCGTGCCACGCATGGGAACAAGGTGTTCTCTAAATGAAAGCTCGGACATATCACTTCGACCATCGGGCACTATCTCGACCCGACGATTACGGATAGTCATCGTCTTGCTTTCAATATCGCGAGAGAGCTCTCTCATCACTTTTTCAGGAAACTGATACCGACTACCTACGACGATAAAGTCTTCGAGCCGGAAGACATCCGGCCCAGGAGTATAGGAAGACTCGGGGATTGATTGGTATTCGAAGAGCTTTGGTATACGACTCTCTGCTCCTCCGAGAATAGTGCACATCATCGATATGGTGGCACCAAAGTAGAAACATATGAGTTTATACATGGAAAGGAATGTCTGGCCCAAGTATAACTACAGTGATAGTTCTGTCCACTTACAAATGAAAGGGCCCGCGGAACAAGTTGCTCTCCGCGGGCCCGGTTTCCCTAAGGCTTTTGTTACCATCAGAAATATTCCTGATGCCGATTTTGATCAATAGTCCAGAGACTAAAAAAGAACTGAGGACTATGCAAGATGGATATGCTCGAGACACGGGGGACCCGCGCAGTCATGAGGATAAAAACTGGAATCGCGCAGGCTGGGAACAAACCCTACCTGTGGCGTCGAGACTCGCGTCCCGACGAATACTCCGATTCTCACCTCGCTGATTGTCTCTGTCGTCGATACGACTGCGTAGAGATTCAGCTCCTCTCTGATCTCGCGATCGCGATGAGGAATGACCGGCACTGACCCCATGTCCTGAACCGAAAGGAACTGTGCTTCATGCAAGGCAGGTGCCAGGATGAAGGCCACCAGACAGATTACGGGGGGCATGGCTAGTGGATGAGAATACTCCCCGTCTCGGCTACTGTCAAATACACATGTGGATTATTTACGAAATATTTTTGAGAAGCGCTCGATAACAGTCCGCATACCTTCGTCCGTGAGCACTTCCCTTTCACGCCCCTGATGATCGAGATCTCCGAGTCTGACCTCTGGCACTACATGAAAATGGAGATGATCTATGCTTTTGTTTCCGCCATCAGCCTTACCATCTCGTGCGAGAACTGAATAGTGACCTTCGCCGAGAGTATCGAGAGCACGGAGAGCTTCTCGTATGAGCTCATCTATCGCATTCTGTTCATATAGTTCGAGGTCGAGTATACGAATGACATGACGCTTCGGTATGACGAGGAGATGATCCTCGTGATATGGCGCTTTTGCATAAGTGAGAAAGGCATGCTCGTTTTCAGCAAAAATGCCCTGTGATACTCCACAGAAAGGACAGCCTGATATAGAACGAACATAGTCTTTGTAGAGCATTTCGAGAGATATTATTGAGCGAGCATGTGATGACTACTCTCATCAGCCATGAGTTTGTCTTTTTTGAACAATCTCTCAGACAGATGATAGATAGAGTATGTGATGAAAAAAGCTGCGAGTACATCTATCGAGTAGTGCAGATGACCCATCAAGACGACGACGCCAAATGTGACGGACACTGCGATAAAAAAGGTGCGGAGGGTTTTGTTGTCCCAAAATAAGAGAGCCATGAGAAACGGCAATCCTGTGTGACCAGAGAAAAACAAATCGCCACCAAAAGTAAAATTATTTATGAGGCTCAGTGGGTCGATGGCGACCTGAGTCGGAAATGGACCGAGATGGGTGAGATTCACGAAAATCGCACGGATGATAGTGAAGAGGCTGATTGCTTTTAGTATGAATGGTGCACGACGCGGATAGAAAAAACAGAGAAATGCGATGATGGCCACTAGCACAAAAGCACCATAGACAAATATGCTGTCAATATCAAAAACAGGAATATTCGATAGCACTATATCTGTGACAGGATTACTTGCGTCTGCGGTAGCATATCTACCCGCAAAAAAATTGATGACAAGACTCGCGACGAGCAATGTGAGAGACACAAAAAGAGCTTTGGTATATACCGGATCCTTGAGATGATGACCGATAGTCTTTATACCGATAGGTTTTATCATGAGAGATATTGTGACACGAGAGTGTGTATCTTTCCAATCGATGATTCGGTCGTCCATGGCACCTGTATGACGGCGCCCATCAAACCCTTCTTCTCGAGATGCTGAGCGAGATATTCCTGCTCCGTCTGACCAGGTGTCGCCACAAGATCGCCAGGAATGCCGAGCTCAGCGAGATCCATGATGGTCGTGTACCCACTACGAGAGATGACTCTCTGTGCACGATTGAAAAGAGTCATTTTGACTTCATGCGATGGTAAGCCATACATTTCGATATCACTTTTCGCATCGTAACTATACTTCTCTTCTCGAGGATTCCCGAGTATAAAAACCTTTTTACCCGACATCGCTCTCGCCCTCTCGAGTAGTGAAGATATGAACCTCTGTCTGTGTTCGAGGAGATATCCACTGATGACAAAAAGTGCTTCTACATCTTTCTTCATTTTCACTTTTCGATAAGCAGAAAGTATTCCCACATATTCATGTTTCAATCGAGCGAGCATGGGGTGATGAGAGAGTGCTCCAGCGAGACTGTGGCCCTCGTATTCATAATCGGGAATGATGAGGGAAGTAAACTGATTAAAGGCTCGATGGTTGAAAAAATCTGCGATTCCTTGGAATATACCCAACCCTCGAGGCATGACAAAGCTGATTTGATGAGATATGAGAAATGACGGAATCTTTTCGTCGTATGAGCCATATCGTCCATCAGAAATAATAAACTGCGGATGTATCTTCTGTATGAGCGATTGGACAAATGTGTGCTCTCTCCGTATACGGACAACGGTGATGATACTGTCGACGATGATATGCCAATAAAACCCAAATCCCCTACCTCGTTCGAGAGGTGGATAGTCCTGACATTCGTAGAAAAAAGCATCTTTTACCTCCTCTCTAAAAAATGTGAGCGCATTGCCTGCCGAAATGATATGAATATCGTGTGTCGCCTGATAACTCTGTATGAGAGGCAAGGTCCTCGAGGCGTGACCGAGGCCGAGAGAACTCACACTAAAGAGAGCAACTGGTTTTTTCATAATAATCAGCGTATGACGCTATAGGCAGATTTTTCCTCCTGCCTCTTCGCGAGAACGAGTGCCTGCCAATTCCACTTTATGAAAAGACGGAACCATCCGACCTCGTCGAATCGTCTCGTCGATGTGTGCACGCTTTTCGTTCGAAAGTAAAAGAATCGACCGAGCTTGAGTAGTCCTTCGATAAGCTTGAGATCTTCGGCAAAAGTACGACGCTCGTCAAAATGTACTTGTGAACGATATTGCGCTCTCATGATCTGAATCGCAAATGATGTCTTTGTGAGAGCGTGGCCGATATTGTAAAAAGCAAACCATGCATCTGCATAGAGTCTCTTCTTCCCGAGTGGTAATACAGTCGTCGTACCGATCGAGAAATTGTCGCTGGCATGTCGCCCTAGATAGGTATCGAGATCGGAGAGAAAATCCTTGCCCACGATAGTATCGGCATCGAGGAGCACAATCCAGTCACTCTCAATCTTCACCGCATCAAGTCCAGCATTTTTTGCTTTCGAAACGCCTTTTTGAGATACAATCACCCTCGTATTTCCACCCGCATACCTCTGTGCAATCTCATATGTCTTATCAGAAGAACCATTTTCCACGATAATAACTTCAAATCGGTCCTGCGGATAGACAAGGGCTTTCAATGCGTCCAATGTCAGAGAGAGATATTTCTCCTCATTGTGTACCGGCACTACTATCGAAAAAAAATGTTGGGACATGATTATACTTTTTTTATGACTTTTTCTCGCGCTGACTTATATGCGATATACACTATACCAACAATGACAATGCCTGCACCGACTGCTCCGAGACGGCCCAGTATGGCATCCATGTACCAGAAAAAAGCGCTGAAAAAATATCCGAGAGCGATGAGGAGACCGCTCCATACAAACTGACCGAAAAGATTGATGGTTATATACCTTCCAAAAGGTATACGCATCATACCAGCGGTCATGAGTGTGACGAGAGCAAAACCAAAACCATTGGTCACTTTTGAAATGAGGAGTATCCAGTCTTTGTGGCGATGAAATATATCTGTGGCTTTTTTGACTCCTTCCTCACTGATACTAAAATGCCGACCGAAACGGCGTATGAAGCCATAGCCGTAGCGCCTACCGACCCAATACCAAATACAATCACCGAGTAAATCACCTATCATGAGCGCTGCATATACGAGGAAAAAATTGAAATACCCCGCATGGAGAAAAACACCAAACAAGATAGAAAGAATAGGTCCCTCGGCACATGCGACCACGATGGTCAGCAAATACACGAGATGAGGATATACCGTAGCAATCGTTATGAGCCAATGATCCATAAATTTTTGTGTCGGGATACCGAGAGTCGGACTCGGACCTCACCCACCCCATGGGCGTATACTACCACTATACTATATCCCGTTTTCCCACCATGTCGGTTTTGATTCCTCTTTGATTCCTCTTTTGTCGGGGCGCCGAGAATCGGTCCTTACAGGACCAGTACAGGTTTCCTATTTTCTCGAATGGATACATTCTCGAAAATATAGGAGAACCTTTTCGTTCTCGGCACATCCCGCCTCAGGCGGGACTGCCCACATTCTGTCGGGGCGCCGAGAATCGAACTCGGACCTCGCGTACCCGAAACGCGTATACTACCACTATACTACGCCCCGCGAGCTTCAAATGTAGCAAAACGAATTCAATAAAACAAAAGCCCGCCTCGCGCCGTCGCGCTCCAGCTTTCAAATTCCGTCCCGAGCACCCCTTCACTATAAAAAACACCCCAGACAAGCTGAGGTGTTTTTTATAGTGGTGGACCTGACAGGATTTGAACCTGCGACCTTCGCTTTGCAAAAGCGCTGCTCTACCAACTGAGCTACAGGCCCATGATGGGCACTACTTCCTTTTTCAATAAACCTGTCCATTATCTGTTACCTACCGAGACAGCTACAGGCCTATGATGTGGGCTCGGACACTATAAATCAAAACCTATTGATTTTCAACCCCAATAGAACCCCTCTCCTATTTTTGATTTGTACTTGCATATAAAAAGCCACCTATGGGAGTAGGTGGCTTGAGAAGAGGCGTGGCGTCAGTGGATGATGGCAAAGGTTCTCCACGCGAGCACAATACCCGTGACCATGACGGTCACATAGGCTGTCATATCCGGTTTCCTCCCATACCATGTCGGTCTCCACAATCCCAGAGGGATATGATTCCCAAACATGATGTGGATGGTGAGCAGAATACTCGATGTGATCACCAGTGATGGTGAGACATGGCCCGTGCAGAAGTAAAACAAAAACATGATTGAGAGCATCCCAGCCATGTATACGACATGCACCATGCCCGCCTCAGTCAGTTTGTGATTCTTGATATGTGCTTCAGGAAAAGCACTCGAGAGGTAGAGCTGATGCATGAGACCACTCGCCACCACACCGCCGATTGAACAGATGATGATTTGTAGAAGCGTCCACTGTTCGCCGTGATAGTAGACCATCATCCCAGCGATCGGAGTCACTATCAAGAGGTCGCCCCACATACCGCCATGAGCGATAAATGGTAGTCCGCGCTCAATACCACGCATTTTCATCTGACTGACCGTGAGAAAATGATTGTCATAGGCGAAGATACCACCGAGTAGAACACCAAATATACTGAAAAGCATCACCAAAATAGCGACGCAGGTCATACATAAGCCTTGGTTAAGGGTTGAATCGAAAAGTCGAGGAACTAATCATTCACTACTATACTGATATATTCTGTATAAGTCAAGCACATGCTCGTAAAAAAACGATGTTACGCATAGTACCATATATGATACTATACTTATTATTCTGCTGACTTATTTCCTATCTCTCACGAGCCAGAGTGACGATATGGTCGAGGAATTCTGGGAGAGATGAACCGACAGCTACGAGTGATTTCGGGATGAGTGATTCTCCTGTGAGGCCTGGCAGAGTGTTTACTTCGAGAAAATAGATTCCGCGCGTCGGATGGATGATGAAATCTGAACGAGAGTAGTGGCGGAGCCCGAGATGTTCATGGACGAGTTTTGCCAATCGCTGGAGTTCTGCTTTGGTTTCTTGTTCAAAATTACCGGGACAGACTTCCTCTGATTTGCCCTCATATTTCGCTTGATGATCAAAAAAAGGTCTGTCGCTCGCCGGAATGATTTCTATCGGGAGTAGTGCATATGTCTTTTCATTACGAAAATCTTGGATGACACCACATGTCGCCTCCCTACCCTGTATATACTCCTCGATGATTGCCACATCTCCGACCGCAAAAGCTTTCGCTAGTGCCATCTCGAGATCAGCAAATGTCTTCACGATAGATACACCGACAGATGAACCGGCACCTACTGGTTTTACCACCGATGGATGCGGTATGAGACGAAAAAGTTCTGAAAGATTTTCTGTATCTGCTTCTTCTTTGGCTACAGTCTTCCAGTACGGAGTCTTTATACCAGTACTCTTGAGTGCTTGCTTTGCCAGATCTTTTCTCATAGCGAGGGCCGAAGCAAATGCCTGCGAACCTGTATATGGGACTTTCATGTGATCGAGAATGGCCTGCACTTTACCATCTTCGCCGTATTCACCATGCATGGCATTTATGACGACATCGAGTGTATGAAGTGCATCATGTGGATTTTTTGGCAGTCCATGTATATGCCAAACACCGTCCGTAGATATGAACACATCTACCGCTTCATATTTGTCACGAGGTAGATGATTGAGTACAGCTTCACCCGTCTTCAAAGATATTTCATATTCAGATGACGGCCCACCACGCAGGACTCCGACTCTGATTTTGCGTATATGCGACATAGGTAGAGTATAAATCAAAACAGCGTATGAGCCTATCTCCGTGATATGATTTGGAATATGAAACTAGAACCAGAACATTTTGATCTATTGGGTATAGTAGTGTTCCCTTTTATATTCGCCTGCGGTCTCTACATGCTCCTCACAGCTACCGTGCCGAATATATGGACACTCTGGGCACTCATAGTCATAGGTGTCGGAGGTATTATCATCGACGGCTCGATAGTCTACCTCTACTTCATACGAAAGAAAAAATAGTTCAAATTTTTCGCAACGAACGCTTTATTTTCCTGAGCTTGCGGTGATACGCGATGGCGAAACGATGCGCTTCTGCATTTACGAGCAGTATCTCTTTTTCGTGTTTTGATGTGAGTCCCTTGTCACCGAGTATTTCACGCGCCTTGTGTGCATCGTCTTTTACGACTGACACGACTGGTATGTCTATTTTCATCTCAGCAAAGAATCGTTCTGCTGTGTTTTTTTGTCCCACACCCCCATCTATGACTGCGATGTCTGGGAATCGCCATTCGGTATGTGCAAAACGCCTCGAGAGTATTTCACGGAGGCTTCGTACATCATCATTACCTATCGAGGAATCGAGTTTGAATTTTCGATATTCATTTTTACTGATCTCTCCATCAGTCAATACTGTCATTACACCCACAGATCCTTTGCCTGACATGTGTGCCACATCATAGCCTTCGATACGAAAGCCCGAAGACAGATTCTCTCTCTGTACCGCTATATCGTCCTTTATGAGAGCAATGTCTTGTATGTGATCGAGGGCGAAAAGCTTTTTCTTTACTGCATCGGCTTTTTCAAAATCATGTGCTTTTGCATATGCATTCATTTCTCTCGTGAGTGTACGCACGAGTTCCTGCTTTTTGCCCTGAAAAAAGAGCGCCACATGACGGATGGTCTTTTTGTACTCGGCCTTGGCCTCGGCTGATGCGATGTCCGGCGTGAGACCTATCTGGCGATAGAAATGATAATTGTCACGCTTGGCCGAGCTCCGATCTACGAATGGGAACATACGACGGATAATACGGAGAGCTTCTCGCAAGACCGTCGATTGAGGAAACGGGCCGAAAGTGTACGCGACTTTTAACAATTTTTTCTGTCTTTCTATATCGAGCACACGACCTCGTATGACCAATACACGAGGAAAATCCTCACGGGTGATGACCACATAGTTCCAGCTCCTATCATCCTTCTCTTTTACATTGTAGTGAGGCTGATATTTTTTTATACAATTCGCTTCCGCAATGACTGCTTCGAGTACCGAATCTGTTTCTTGCCACTCGATAGAGGTAGATCGTGTCACCATATCGACGATACGCGGACCACGCGTAGCGATGAGGTCAGATGCGAAATAGCTCTTTACTCTATCGCGGAGTGAAGTAGCACGACCAATATAGAGGATAGTTTTCCCTTCTTTCCAGAAATAAACTCCGGGCTCGTCTGGTAGATCTAGTTTTTTCACTTCTTCAAAAGTCATGGCCGTACTATACCTGAGACCGGCATATTTGACAAAGTGGTCTGATGTGTTATTATAATATTTGTATGGTTCCTTCTCCTACCTCTCTACCTCGTCTGACGAGTATCATTCACAAAAGAGATACCCGACCGACTGGAAAAGTGATCAAAAAGCGCCCACTCACTCTGAAGCGTGCTCCGAGAATCGCGGTCAATCCACGACGACGGAACACATAACCCTCCATGAACAAGAAACCACCTGTCCGAACCATGAAATGGAGCTTCGGACTCGCCACCCTATCCATTCTCATCTGCATAGCCTGCATCTTCGTGGGCAGAAAGGACTTGGCACCAATTATCGGTGTCATAGCTCTTCTCTTCGGTGTCGTCGGCCTCGGCGCAATGACTCTCTGTGATCTGAGACAGAGGCCGCCACGTGCATGACAGAAATCTCTTCTACCCCGACATCCGTCGGGGTTTTTTATTGCGCTACAAGGTTGACATGTAGACAAATCTGACTAGTATGACCTCTGGTTCAGTCAGCACATTCCATATATGAAACACACCGAAAACGATAAGTTACGGGCACAGACCATCAGGCTCGGCGACCAAATCGCCTTCCTCTTCAAACAGAAACGCCCCTTGCTCAGACAGCAGGAGAGGCTCGATCAGCGACGCAAAGTCGCCATCAGAAAGGGGCATAAGGCGGCCTCGATTCGTGTCAGCGATCACATGTCGGTCATCGGCCAAAAGCTGAACATCATCGACAAGAAAATCGCTCCGCTCGAACTGGCCTGCTATCAGAATTACCGCATCCTCACCGGCAACTAGTCCCTCTACTACCCCTCCCCGCCTCCCGCGGGGTTTTTTATTTCTAGACCAATCACTATATCTAGTATGCCGTCCCGCACCCCCCCCATACGCATAGTACCATATATGATACTATGTGTATGATGATTTTCGGTTTATTTTTCGCAGATTTTTACTCCTTCTACCTCACCCTTTCTATCTCTTCAACATTTTCTTCAAATACTTGCCCGTATGAGACTTTGCATTTACAGCGACATCTTCTGGAGTACCCTTTGCCACGAGATGACCTCCACCTTCCCCACCTTCGGGACCCATATCGAGTATGTAATCAGCACATTTGATGAGGTCGAGATTGTGTTCGATGACAATGACTGTATTGCCATGCTCAACGAGTCTCTGGAGTATCTCCTCGAGCTTACGCACATCCTCATAATGGAGTCCAACCGTTGGTTCATCGAGGAGGAAGACTGTGCGATGTGTATCGGGCCTGTAGAGCTCACTCGAAATTTTCACGCGCTGAGCCTCGCCACCTGAGAGAGTGGTTGCTGACTGACCAAGCTCGAGATATCCGAGACCTACATCAGAGAGTGTGCGAAGTCTGTCATAGATAGCAGGGATATCTTCGAAAAATGAGAGTCCTTCCTCGACAGTCATCTCCAGTACATCGAAAACACTCTTACCTTTGTATTTTACTTCGAGGGTTTCTTTTTGGAATCGCTTACCCTGACAGACTTCACATGGTACATAGACCGTCGGGAGGAAATGCATCTCGACAGCTATCTCACCATTACCCTGACAGGCTTCACATCGACCCCCTTTCACATTGAAAGAGAATCTATTCGATTTCCAACCACGGGCACGCGCCTCAGTAGTCTCTGCGAAAATATCACGAATAAATGTCCAGGCGCCTGTGTAAGTAGCAGGATTTGAACGAGGCGTCCTACCTATCGGAGACTGATCTATGAGGATGACACGCGACACATACTCAGTACCTGTAAATGATTTCGCATTGTATATCTCATTTGTGCGCTTTTTCTTTTCGAATTTCGCCTGGAGATTCTTGTAGAGGATTTCGTAGAGTAAGGATGATTTACCAGAGCCAGAGACACCGGTAACTGCGACGAGCTTGCCGAGTGGTATATCAGCATCGAGACCTTTGATATTGAAGACATTTCCTCCTCGTATAGAAAGTTTTCCTTTGTCGACAGCGCGTCGTGCATCAGGCATTTCTATCTTTATATCGCCACGGAGATAATCGAGAGTGAGTGAGCCTGAATCATTTTTCTTTGCCGTGAGGAGCGGTTCGAGATAGTCAGCGACGACGACTTCTCCGCCATGTACACCTGCCCGTGGGCCAATATCGACAATATAGTCTGATGCAAATATCGTATCTTCATCGTGTTCAACGACGAGTATGGTATTGCCAAGATCACGGAGATTGAGCAGGGTTTTGATGAGACGATCATTATCTCTCTGATGAAGTCCTATAGTCGGCTCATCGAGCACATAGAGTGCTCCGACGAGACCTGAGCCGAGCTGAGACGCGAGTCTGATACGCTGAGCCTCACCGCCTGAGAGGGTGTATGCTTTTCTGTCGAGCGTGAGATACTCGATACCCACATCGAGCATGAATTTGAGTCGTGATTCTATCTCGCGAAGCACTGCTTTGGCGATATTTTTTTCTGTCTCAGTGAGAATGAGTGCACCAAAAAACCCAAAAGCCTCAGAGATGGACATGCGCACGATATCGACGATATTTTTACCGCCGATGAGCACATGGAGTGCTTCCTCGCGAAGTCTCGCGCCGTGACACTTCTCACATGGCTCCTCACCGAAAATAAATTTTGTACCGAGACCATTACACTCGGGACATGCACCGTATGGTGAATTGAATGAAAAAAGGCGTGGCTCGACTTCTGGATACGAATATCCGTCATATGGACACATAAATTTGACTGACATGAGCTTCTCCTCTTTTGGATTCTCGATTTTCAATAGTCCGCCCGACTCATGTATGGCACGCTCAATCGCATCAGAAAGTCTCTCGCGCACACCCTTTGGATCCGTTTTGAACTCACTCACAAAGAACTCATCGACGAGCAAATCGATATCATGTTTTTTGTTTTTATCGAGTTCGATGCGTTCACGGAGTTTCTTCACCGCACCATCCACCTTGACCGTCTCATAGCCCTTGCCGAGATAGTCATACAGCATCTGATAGTATTCCCCCTTCCTACCTACGACGATTGGTGAATAGATACGGACCTTGGCTTTGTCCACAGCAACACCGAATACCTTGGTGCCATGCTCTTCGAATTTCACTTTTGTTACTCCACCTATGACGGTCTCGAGTATTTCTTCATTCGAAAGTTTTTGGATCTCTCGATTACAGATGAGACAGTGCGGTCGGCCGATACGCGCGTAGAGGACACGGAGATAGTCAAATATTTCTGTCTGTGTCGCGACTGTGGAACGAGGATTATTTGATCGTGATTTCTGATCAATCGAAATAGCTGGCGAGAGACCGGTGATCTCATCCACATCAGGTTTTTGCATCTGGCGAAGAAATTGTCGAGCGTATGATGAGAGAGATTCGATATAACGGCGTTGTCCTTCGGCAAATATGGTATCGAATGCGAGAGACGATTTTCCAGAACCAGAAAGACCAGTAAAGACGATCATCTTGTTCCTCGGCATCTCCACTGTAATATTTTTGAGATTGTGGGTACGCGCCCCCTTGACGACGATTTTCTCGGCGCCTGGGTTGAAATCTGCTTTGGTTGGGTGTTTTTTGGCGTTCATATACAACATGAGCGCCCCGAGCGTATCGCTAGGGGTTGGCACGGAGACTATACCATGTCAGCAATCACAAAACAAAACCGTCTAGGAATAATTCCTATTTCTTTTTTAGAGCACGAGCTATCTCGGGTACTATCTGATCGAGACCGACTGTCGCCTTGATGATGAACTTTACTGCTCCGAGCTCAGTCGCGCGTTCTACTTCACTCTTCTGACCGAGATTTGAGAGCACGATGACTGGAATATGTTTTGTACTCGTGTCTTCCTTTACCTTACGGAGAATCTCAAAACCATCTACATTTGGCATGAGCAAATCAAGGACGACTACCTGTGGCTGTGTCGCCTTGATCACATCAAAAGCTTTTGCACCATCTACCACCTGTATGAGCTCCGCACCGGTCTCTATCATGCGTTTACCCACCATGTTTGCGAGGAATTTATCATCCTCGACCCATACTATTTTGATGCCTGCGAGTGCTTTTGTATTCATTGTGTTTCTATTATACCGCATCTATACATCAGCGAGATAGTTTTCTCCCCTTCTTCGGTTTTACTTGTTTCTGCTTTGTTTTTTCGAGTTTTTCATAAAGCGCTTGTATCTCATCTCGCAGGAGAGCTGCAGTCTCAAAATCGAGTATTTTCACTGCTTCGTTCATCTCTCTCTCCTTCGTCTGTATGAGTTTTTTCGGATCTTTTTCAAAAAGGACTGCATCGAGAGCGAGCTCTACATCGACTGCTTTGTCATGTTCGCGCTTCATACCATCTGTAATATCGTGAATTTTTTTCATGATGGTCTTCGGTGTAATGCCGTGCTCTTTGTTGTATGCGACCTGTATCATGCGACGCCTATTTGTCTCTCGTATCGCTCGCTCGATAGAACCAGTCAGCACATCCGCATAGATGACGACATGACCTTCGACATTTCTGGCTGCACGACCAATCATCTGTATGAGTGATGTCTCTGAACGGAGGAATCCCTCTTTGTCAGCATCGAGTATGGCGATGAGTGCGACTTCGGGTAAGTCGAGTCCTTCACGGAGCAGATTGACTCCGACGAGCACATCGAATTTGCCTCTACGGAATTCCGTGAGTATCTCTATACGCTCAATGGTTTTGATATCGCTATGGAGATATTCGGCTTTTATTTTTTTCTCCTTGAGGAATTCAGTCAAATCCTCCGCCATCCGTTTGGTCAGAGTGGTAGCGATAACACGGAATCCCTTCTTGATAGTCTTCTCTGCCTCTGCGATAGCATCGGCTATTTGACCCGGATACTTTCCTTTTTCGACAACTGGACGCACTACGATCTCAGGATCGACGAGACCGGTCGGGCGTATCACCTGCTCGACGACTTGCTCACTATGCGTGCGTTCATACTCCGCTGGTGTCGCTGAGGTAAATATGACCTGACCCACACGCTCTTCGAACTCAGCGAACTTGAGTGGTCTATTGTCGATAGCGGACGGGAGACGAAAACCGTGTTCGACGAGTGTTTTCTTGCGTGATGCATCGCCAGCCTGCATACCACCTATCTGAGGTACCGTGACATGAGATTCATCGATAATAGTGAGGAAATCAGGCGTACCATCGGCCTTGTGGGGAAAATATGAGAGGAGCGTATCTGGTGGTTCACCTGGCGCATGACCCGAGAAATGACGGGAATAATTCTCGATACCGTTTGTATATCCTATCTCTCGTATCATGGCGAGATCGTAGGTCGTCCTACGCTTGAGTCTCTCTGCTTCGAGATTCTTACCCTCTTTGATAAGTTCTTCGAGTCGTGCATCAAGCTCGGCTTTGATAGTCTTGAAAGCTCGTGCACTCTGTTCTTTGTCAGTAATGAAATGTTTTGCTGGAAAAAGGAAAAAATCGCGCGGAGTCTCGAGGATATTTCTCGAAACTGAATCGATGATGTCGATACCCTCTACACTATCCGGTGTGAGGCGCAATCGATATACCACTTTTTCATTGACTGGCATGATTTCGAGATTCTGTCCGACGACACGAAATGTGCCTGGCTCGAGATCGGCATTGGTACGAGTAAAATGTATATCGACGAGACGGCGCACGAGCTCAGCTCGCGTCATCTTCATCCCTTTTGAGATGCGCATGTTCACTTTTTCATACTCAATCGGTGAACCGAGACCGTAGATGCATGAGACTGATGCGACGATAATGACATCTTTCCTCGTGAGAAGTGCCTGCGTCGAAGCGTGACGAAGTCTCTCTATCTCTTCATTTATCATCGCCTCCTTTTCGATATAGGTATCAGTCACAGGCATATAGGCCTCCGGTTGATAGTAGTCATAGTATGAGACGAAGTAGTGTACGGCATTATTTGGAAAAAATTCTCGATACTCCTGCGCCAGCTGAGCAGCCAATGTTTTGTTGTGTGCAATGACGAGTGTCGGCTTGCCATGCTGAGCTATGACATTTGCCGCGGTAAATGTCTTACCAGAGCCCGTGACACCGAGAAGTGTCTGATAACGCATACCCGTACTGAGCCCTCCCGTGAGAGCCTGTATCGCTTTTGGCTGATCTCCAGCTGGTTGGAACTCAGTGTGTATCTTGAATGGTGATGCCATGACAGGGCTCACTATACCCGTTTCGAATCAAATAAAAAAGCCCTGCATGATGCAAGGCTTGCTTTTGCTTAACCTGGGGAAAAAGCCCTGGTGAGAATCGGGCCGAAATGGGCCCGGTCGGCTTCTTCGCGCGTCTTCGGTTTCCGAGGAGCTCCGTCAAGCGACGGTCCTTCGTCCTGCCGTCGCCTGACAGCCTCGGTCTTCTGCTCCGGTTGTCTCGCTGCCACCGGGATAGGATCCGGACGCTCGCCTTCAGGCGCGGGATCCTCGCAGTGGCTCTCAACGATCTGCCGACCGAAGAACCGCTCGTCATCCTGCGACCGCTTTGACCGAAACAGTTTCGGTCCCTCCATCTTCTTCCATGCTTGCGAGCGGAGTTCTTTGGCAATCTTGAACTCCGCGAGCGTAAGCCAGCGAGGCGGTTTTGATTTGCTGTCATAGACAACTTCTTCACCGTCGCGCCAACCCGTCCGACCAAAGGAGGGATTCGTGATCACGACCCCTCCGATCTTTGAGGTATATACATGGGTATCCATAGAATGCATGTGTTTCCGAGCTTCGAGGGCTCGTCTCCAGACTCTGATGAGTCGAGAGATGAGCCCTCGACGGCTCGTGGCTGTCGAGGGGAATCAAGCGGCTGCCTGTCTGCCGAATATCTTCGAGAGCGCCGGACTGCTGATGAGAGCAGCGGGCGTCCAGATGCGATCGGGACCGACGGGCACTACACGGGTCGAAATATCGCCCCAGAGTGTCCAACCGGATTCGTCGCCATCGCGAATGGGCTCTGTGAGACCCTGGTCGCGAAAGATACCTTGTGGGCAGGTAACCTCTTGATGATGGTGAGTGGCTTTCATGTTGCCTCCTTTTTTCACCGATTGTGAAGAACTGTTCCGTTGTCCTAAACGAAACCGAGCTCTCGTTATCGAGAGCTCGTGTCTGGTTTCGTGTGAGGAGTAATGTCTACTTCTGCGCAAGACCACAAACGAGCTCTCGATCCGTCATAAGGACGAGCTTCGTAATTGAGGTAAACTTTGCGCAATAATGTGACATTGCCTATAAATCATACACCGCTATATAGGGCGGTCAAGAGCCCCTGTGGATTCGCACACATATCTCAGCAATCCAACCTTCATCAGTTTACTGATCTGATTTGAACTACTTTTTTGTAGTGTATCGAGCGAGAAATGATTTCTTGAAATCAAAAAAAGTATCATCGAGTATCGACTGTCGCATTTTTTTGACGAGATTCACTATGAAGTAAACATTATGTATCGACGAGAGCATGGGTCCCGTCATCTCACGAGACTTGTGGAGATGCCGAATATAGGCACGAGTAAAATGTGTGCAGGTATAGCATCCACATCCTGGATTGAGTGGCTGAGTATCTTTTTCAAACTCTTCGTTGGTGATATGTATTTTACCCGTATCGGTATAGATAGTACCGTGGCGACCAAGTCGTGTCGGTGCGACACAGTCAAAAGTATCACAACCATTTTCTACTCCTTCGAACATATCCTCCGGCTCACCAATACCGAGGAGATGACGCGGTTTTTCCTCAGGTAAAATACCATTCACCCATTTGACCGCAGTATGCAAATCGTCTTTATCAAAAGATCCACCAATACCGAATCCATCAAAACCATCCTTCCCCACTATCATCTCTGCGGTTATACGAGCACTCTCTTTTCGTAGATCCTCATAGCGTCCGCCCTGGACTATACCAAAGAGAGCTTGTCTCTCTGAGATTTCTTTTGAACGATGATACTCGAGAGACCTCTGTCCCCAGCGATGAGTCCTATCGAGCGCTTCCCTCTGATACGCACGCGATTCAGTCGGTGATGTGCATTCATCGAAAGCAAATATGATGTCAGCGCCGATAGCGTGCTGTATTTCCATCGAACGCTCTGGAGTAATGTAATGGATAGTGCCATCATATGGATCCTTGAACGCAGCACCATCGTGGTCGATCTCTACGAGTCTCGGTTTCTTTTCCTCGTCGAACTCATGAGAGAGCAAGGGTACTTTTTTTGCATCCTTTAGTATTTTCGAGACATTGGTGCCATATGCGGCACCGAGCGAAAACACCTGAAAACCTCCCGAATCCGTCATGGTCGGCCCATCCCAGTTCATCATTCTTTGCAGACCACCCATGACACGGACACTCTCTTCGCCTGGTTGCATATAGAGATGATAGGTATTGGCGAGTATAGCCTCTGCGCCAGTATCACGGACCATATCAGAGGTCAGACCTCGTACAGCGGCCTTGGTACCGACGACAATAAAAGCCGGTGTCTGTATGACGCCATGAGGCGTCTCGATATGTCCCGCTCGACCGAGGGTACCAGGTATCTTTTTGTCTATCGTAAATAAAATAGGCTTCTTCACACACAGAGACTACCATTTTCTATCCATTATGAAAAAGTCACGCCTTCTTGTGCGTGACTTTTCTACCTCTCGGCCTGCCTGCGCTATTCCCTTCGGAGCGGTGCCTTCTTTATGATTTCGAGCACTCGCACATCATCGCCTTCTGCTACGATTTCGAATAGATTTTCATCTCCTGGACTTATCGTCTGATATTTATCTCTGAGCAGAAGGACACCTTTCTTCACATCATTCCAATACTCTGTGCCAATACAAATGATGGGCACTCTCGGAATCTTTGATGTCTGGACGAGTGTGACTATCTCAAAGAATTCATCCATCGTACCGAATCCGCCCGGAAAGAATATGTATACCTCAGCCGAAAAAGAAAGCGCCACCTTCCGCGTAAAGAAATAGTAAAACTTTCGGCTCGCAGTGAGAAATGGATTCTTCTTTTGCTCTTTTGGTAGCTTGATATGCATGCCGAGAGATTGCCCTCCTGCCTCATAGGCACCTCTATTAGCCGCTTCCATGATACCTGGGCCACCACCAGTGACTACTGCATAACCAGTCTCTTTGACTATCTTGGCTGCCAGTGCACGCGCCTGCTCATAGTGTGGATTCCCTTCGACAAGACGAGTAGAGCCAAAAAAAGTCACTGAACGAGGATAGTTTTCCAGAAATTCGAAAGTCTCTTTAAATTCTTTTATTATCTCCGACATGCGCATATTTTCAGCGCGATGCAATGCGTCGATCGAAAGCGGCTTATCTCCCCTCCATGCCTTGTTCCAGATTCTCTGTATCATCGTGTATATCTTTAACTATGAATTATATGGAATATTGTACTACATGCCACGAATTACCCTATGGGGTATAATAAGCGACATAGTCATTATTAAAAGTATTTAGATTTATGAGAACATTTAGTATCAAGGAATGGGTCGCAATCACAGTCGCTGTCGTTGTCGCTCTTTTCATGTTCTTTGGTGGAAGTATCGCAAGCATCTTTTCGCCAAAGGCTATCGTAGACCAAGTCGCTAATCCAGGATCAACAAACACAGATATGAAGAATATTTCTACCGTGTCAGGACTCGAGATATATGACGAATCAGTAGGTACAGGTGCTGAAGCAGTCGCCGGAAAGACGGTCACCGCACACTATGTCGGTACGCTCACCAATGGATTCAAATTTGACTCATCAGTCGATCGTGGACAACCATTCTCCTTCGCTCTCGGCGCAGGTCAGGTCATCCGCGGTTGGGACCTCGGTATTCAGGGTATGAAAGTCGGTGGCAAACGCCGTCTCGTCATCTCACCTGAGCTCGGCTACGGCTCTCAGTCAGTCGGTGGCGTCATTCCCGCAAATTCGACGCTCGTCTTTGAGGTCGAACTCTTGGGAGTAAGGTAAGCACTCGCAGTATTAAAAAACCGCTCTTTGCAGAGCGGTTTTTTTATTAGTAGTTCTTGAGCTGATTTATTTTTTCGTGTTGCCTGATTTTCTCATGTGCCTTTGCCTCGATCTGGCGGATTCGTTCGCGGGTGACGCCGAATTCTTTGCCCACTTCCTCGAGCGTATGGGTAATGCCGTCATTGAGCCCATGTCGCATCTCGAGAATCTTCCTCTCTTTTGGCGAGAGGTCATCGAGTATACCGCGCACTTGGTCTGAGAGTATGCGACGAGATGATTCCTGATCTGGTGAGAGAATCTTGTCATCAGAGAGGAAATCTCCGAGCGTGGACTTGCCATCATCACCGTCATCACCTACAGGTGACTCGAGTGATACGGTATCCTGGTCGATTTTTTCTATCTGATAGACCTTCTCAACATCGAGACCCATTTCCGTCGCTATTTCATCAGGCAGAGGATCGCGTCCGAGGTCCTGAGAGAGGCGTCGTACGACCTGTTTGTATTTCGCAATGGTTTCCACCATGTGTACTGGTACACGGATGGTACGCGACTGATCAGCGAGAGCACGAGTGATAGCCTGTCGTATCCACCATGTCGCATAGGTCGAAAATTTGTATCCCTTTGTCCAATCAAACTTGTCGACAGCCTTGAAGAGACCGAGATTTCCTTCCTGTATGAGATCGAGGAGGGTGAGATCAGCTGAACGACCGACATATTTCTTTGCGATAGAGACGACGAGTCTGAGGTTCGCCTTTGCGAGCAATCCTTTTGCCTCATTGTCCCCTGCCTCGATAGCGCGAGCGAGCTCTTTCTCTCGAGCCGCGGTGACGAGTGGGTACTGACCTATCTCTTTGAGATACATCTGTATCGAATCGTACGAAGATTCACTACCTACTCGACCAAAAGAATACTTTTTGTTGTGCACTTCTGGTGGTTCGAGATCGAGCATACCGCCAGATTCGAGTACATCGATGCCTGATGCAGAGAATTTGTTGTAGAGCTCATCGAGAAACATGATATCGTCCTCGACTGATGGAAACTCCTTGAGAATCTCATCGTAAGTCACGAAACCTCGTTCTTTTCCACGAGCGACGAGTTTATCAGCTTTTTTCGAGAGCTCTCGAGCCTTGGCTTTCGCTTTTGGACTCTGCTTCACTTTTGCCACCTTCTTGGCCTTCTTCACTTTTACGACAGTTTTCTTCTTCAAAGCCGACTTCCTTACCTCACGGCGAGCTGAGTGTGCTTTCTTTTGTGTCTTTTTTGTTTTTTTGGCTTTCATGTGGCTACAATGATGCGATTAATTTTTTGAGTTCCTGAATCCGCCGTGATACTACATCTATCTCCTTCATCTTCTCTCGTGCGGTATCTGTCTGTTTGTCTCGTTCGGCACTGTGAAGTTCTTCGAGGAGAGTGACAAGTCTTTTTTTATGATATTCCTCTTCGAGATTGTACAGGAGCTCGAGCCATTCCTTGTCCACATCCCGATTGTCCCCGTATGAGACCTCTGCCTCCAGCTCAAACTCGGATACTGTCTCTCTCGAGAGTGCGCTGAGCGTTTTCCACCTCTCGGGACCGACAGCGCGTTCGACGAGGAGGCGTTTTGTATCATCGCCTTTGAAATATTTTGGTGAATAGAGGAGACCTAGAATCTTTCTCTCGATGAGCTCTACTCTCTCTCCACGAGATTTCCCAGTAGCTGTCGGTGCTGACACCTGAGAGACTGGTGCGACTGGCACTTTTCTCAATTCTTCCCAGAGTGCGTCCTCTTTGATACCTGTCTTGTCCGCAACTTGTTTTACATAAGTCGCCTGATCGACCGCATTGCCGACGAGTGCTATGTATGGAAGCACTTTTGCAGTCACTTGGCGTCTAAATGTTTTCTCATCGAGTTTTCTAGTAGCGAGTGAATCGACTGCAAAATCGATGAATGATTTTGCACCTTTTATTATCTGACCCCATGCATTCTTGTCTCCTTTGATGATATCCGCTGGATCTTTACCTCCCTGTATATGAGCCACTTTAACATCCATACCGAGCGAGAGAGCGATGCGTACTGCACGGTCAGTCGCCTTGACACCCGCATCGTCGGAATCAAAAGCAACAATGACATTTTTTGAGAGACGCGAGACGAGTATGAGCCCACTGCCCTCTGCCTGATTTTCCGAGAGAGCTGTGCCAGAGACCGCTACAGTGTTTGTAAAACCAGCCTGATGAGAACAGATACAGTCCATTTGTCCCTCGACAAGTATCGAATAATCCCGTTTCCTCACATCTGATTTTGCTTTGTCGAGACCGTAGAGAATCTTTGATTTCTGATAGAGAGAAGTCTCAGGACTATTGAGGTATTTCGGCGGATTGGCCTCTTCATCGAGCGTGCGTCCGGTAAACGCTACGACCCTACCTGATGCATCCGATATGGGAAATATGATTCGTCCACGGAATGTATCGTAGTACGGATCAGATGAACCCTTGTCTGATTTTTTTATGAGTCCGACGGCGAGAACATCTTCGTCCTTGTACCCCTTCTTCTTCAGATGATCACGCAGAAGTCTCCAGTCAGTCGGTATATACCCCACACGGAATGCCTCTAGCGTCTTCTCAGTGAGACCACGACCCATGATGTACTTCTTCGCATCGCTGTGAGACGCGAGAGTCTCCTCGTAAAAACGAGTCGCGTCCTCGAGAATCTTGAGTAGGAGCTCTTTCTTCGAATCTTTGCTCCAATTGCCACCGACGAGCTTGACCCCTGCTCGCTCAGCGAGCACACGCAGAGCCCCCATAAAGTCGAGACCCTCAAATGCTTCAACGAAAGAAAAGATATCTCCTTTTGCCTGACAGCCAAAGCAATAGTAAGTACCTCTCTCCGGTGAGACATAAAAAGACGGTGTCTTTTCATTATGAAAAGGACAGCGGGCTTTATAGTTCGCGCCTGCCTTTTCGAGCTTTATGTAAGAGCTGACGACATCAGTGATGCTCAATCGCTCCTTTATGTCTTCTACGTGGCTACCCATAGTGATATCCCGGGCACCGCGCCCGTCCTTATTCCTCGTCGTACTCACCTGCAACCCTCTTTGGCTGCATATCCTCTATCATCTTGTGCTTTGGGCTACCGACATATCCGGTACCCGCTGGAATCAATCTACCGATGATGACATTCTCTTTGAGACCAGTGAGCTTGTCTTCAGTGCCACGAATAGCAGCTGAGATGAAGATACGAGTCGTGTGCTGGAATGATGCAGCCGAGAGGAAGCTCTGTCGTGAGAGTGACACTTCGGTAATACCCATCACTACCGCCTCTGACTGAGCAGATGACTTTTCGAGGTCGCCTACCCTATCATTTTCAGCATTGAGGTCGTATGTGTTTACGATATCATCGATTGAGAATCGTGTATCACCGACATCGACAATCTGGCGTCGTGAGAACATCTGCTTCACGATGATTTCGATATGCTTTCGAGACACCATTTCACCCTGAAGTTCGTAGATCTTACCGATTTCATGAATGATGTACTCCATCGCCTTTTCCTTGCCTGCGTACTGGAATATCTCATCGATATCAGCAGAACCGTCGGTGAGGAGCTGACCCTTCGTCACTTTGTCACCCATTTTTACGAGTGGCATACGACGGAAACTGAATGTGTACTCTACTTCGCCTGACTTCTTGCCCTTGCCCTTGTCTTCGATATCTGGAATGACCACAATCGTCTTTTCCTTTCCATGGTTCGAAACTTTCGAGACAGTACCCGATACAGTCGCGACGACGGCTGGATTCTTTGGACGCCTCTTTTCAAAGACTTCTTCGACACGAGGAAGACCGGCAGTGATGTCTCCACCGACAGATGCAGTACCTCCGGCGTGGAATGTACGCATTGTGAGCTGTGTACCTGGTTCACCGATAGCCTGAGCTGCGACCGTACCGACTGCTTCACCGAGGCTGATCAAATGATTCTTACCGAGGTCAGTACCATAACACTGCTGACAGACACCGTGGAGCGTCTTACAAGTGAGTGGTGACCTGACAGAGATCTCTCGTACACCTGCGTTCTCTACTGACTGAGCGTCCTGCTTTGAGAGGAGATGACCTTTCTTGAAGAGCATCTTTCCATCCACCTTGATATCCTCTGCGAGTACGCGACCTCGAATCGATTTTGCGATAGAGAGATCCATACCAGATGCACCAGAGCGACCGACGATGATACCTTCTTTGGTACCACAATCCTCCTCGGTAATCATGACATCCTGAGCGACATCGAAGAGTCGTCTCGTGAGATATCCTGCACGAGCAGTGTTGAGAGCGGTATCAGTGAGACCTTTGCGGGCACCGTGAGTGGTGATGAAGTACTCGATTGGAGTGAGACCTTCCTTCATGCCTGAAATAATCGGGAATTCGATAGTTTCGCCGGCAGTATTGGTGATGAGACCCTTCATACCTGCCATCTGAGTGATGTTACCGATAGAACCTCGGGCACCAGAACGCACCATATCGGTGACTGAGCCATTTGGATCGAGAGAGTCTGGCATGAGCTTTTCGACATCTGATTTTGCCTTGTGCCAAATCTCGACATTCTTCCTCAAACGCTCTTCGTCTGAGAGGAGACCCTCGTTGAACTGTTCATTCACAGTCTCTGACTGAGCTTTTGCTTTCGAGACGACAGCACCCTTGCCACTCGGCGTCATGACATCATCGATACCCCAGGTGACACCTGAATGGGTCGCGTACTTGAAACCAAACTTCTTAACCTTGTCGAGTGTAGCTGGGAGCGCATCGATGCCATAACGGACGATGAGATCATCCACGATACCAGAAATAGCTTTTCGATCTATCTCTTTGTTTATGAATGGATAATCCTCTGGGAACACATCATTGAGGAGAATGCGTCCGATAGAGGTATCGAATACCTTGCCCTTGAACTCAGCATACTTTGCAGTATCTGGAGCGAGGACTTTGACGCTAGCGCGGAATGAGAGCTCGCCGAAATTTGCTGCGAGTACTGCTGCATCTGGTGATTCGAATATCTTGCCCTCACCCTTTTCACCCTTGATGATTTTAGTCATCCAGTAGGTACCGAGGACGATATCGAGCATCTTGTTGATGAGTGTCGGATCGCCAGAACCAGGCTTCAAGATGTTTTTGTCCGAAGCCATGATTTCCTTCGCCTCCATCTGAGCTTCTGGAGAAAGTGGCACATGGACTGCCATCTGGTCACCGTCGAAGTCCGCGTTGAATGCCGAACAGACGAGTGGATGCACCTGGATAGCGTTGCCTTCGATAAGGATAGGTCGGAATGCTTGTATACCGAGACGATGGAGTGTCGGAGCGCGGTTCAAGAGCACATACTTGCCGGCAATGACATCTTCGAGAATAGCCCAGACTTCTGGAATACCATCATCGATGAGACGAGATGCACCACGGATATTGTATGCGAGCTCTCGAGCGAGGAGCTGTCCGATGACAAATGGCTTGAAGAGTTCGAGTGCCATGTGTTTTGGGAGACCACACTGGTCGAGCGCGAGATCAGGACCGACGACGATGACAGAACGACCTGAATAGTCGACGCGTTTACCGAGGAGGTTTCCACGGAGGAGACCTCGTTTACCCTTCAAATTGTCAGCGAGAGACTTGAGCGCCCTCTTCTGTGACTGAGCACCCTGACCAGCGGTCGAATTGCCATGACGAATAGAGTTGTCTATGAGAGCATCGACTGCTTCCTGGAGAATACGCTTTTCGTTTCGGAGAATGACATCTGGAGCGCTGATTTCCTTGAGCTTGGCGAGACGATTGTTTCGATTGATGACGCGTCGATAGAGATCGTTTACATCTGATGTCGCATAACGACCACCATCGAGAGGAACCATCGGACGGAGTGCTGGTGGAATGACTGGGATACGAGTGAGGAACATCCACTCTGGGCGGACATTTGAGCGGATCATAGCGCGGACCGTCGAGAGACGCCTGTTGAGCTTCTCTTTGTCGAGACTGTTTGCCTTTGTGAGAGCTGTGACAACTTTCTCCTCGAGCTTCTTGAGATCGAGATTTTTACAGATTTCGAATATCGCTTCTGCGCCGATACCTGCCTCGAAGAGTGTCGAGTACTTCATAGAGAACTTGTGATACTCGACTTCATCGAGCACCGCACCGAGCTCTATACCGTCGACCTCTTTCTTTGCGCCCTGATACATAGCCTTGAGCGCCTCCTTTGTCTTTTCATCCTGAACCGTCTTTATTTTCGATTTGAATTCTGATTCGAGATCCTTGAGTATTCGTACTCGCTCTTCTTCGTGCACGACAGTGACGATGTAGCCAGCAAAGTAGATGACCTTCTCGAGATTGGCTGTCGTCATGCCGAGTATGAGACCGAGACGGGATGGCATCGAACGGAGGAACCAGATATGTGCTACCGGGCTCGAAAGCTCTATGTGACCCATTCTCTCGCGACGGACTATGGAACGAGTGATCTCGACTCCACATTTTTCACAGACAATACCCTTGTACCTGATACCGCGGTATTTTCCACAGTAACACTCATAATCTTTGTCTGGACCGAATATCTTCTCGTCGAAGAGACCGTTCTTTTCAGAACGCTGTGTGCGGTAGTTGATCGTCTCAGGCTTGGTGACCTCGCCAAAAGACCATTCCTTGATTCTCTCAGGCGATGCGAGGCGAAGTGCTACAGCATCGAAGTCGATGAAATCAGTTGATTTGTTTCGTGGTGTGTATGCCATGGTAGTACTTTATTTGTTCTTAGATGACCTCGTATCCTTGCCATTCTTTCGGAGCTCAACATCGAGGGCGAGACCACGGAGAGAATTGAGGAGCACATGGAACGATGCTGGTAAATTTGGAGGCTGGAGTCGCTCACCTTTCACTATCGAGTCAAAGGTTGCCGAGCGACCCTGTATATCGTCTGACTTGACCGTGAGGATTTCACGGAGCGTATGAGCCACACCGTGACCCAAGAGTGCCCAGACTTCCATTTCTCCGAATCGCTGACCTCCACCCTGTGCCTTACCGCCGAGTGGTTGCTGTGTGATGAGAGAGTATGGACCGATAGAACGCATGTGTATCTTGTCCTCGACCATGTGATGGAGTTTCAAGATGTACATGTAGCCGACAGAGATATCCTGCTGGAATTTATCGCCAGTACGACCATCGTAGAGACCAATTTTGCCGTTCTCAGGAAGACCTGCCTTCTTGAGCTCAGCCTTGATCTCGGTATCTGTCGCGCCGACAAATGGTGGCACGATAGCCTGATAGTTGAGCGTATGAGCAGCCATACCGAGATGGAGTTCGAGAATCTGACCGAGGTTCATACGCGATGGCACGCCGAGTGGAGTGAGGATGACATCTATCGGAGTACCGTCTGCCATGTATGGCATATCCTCCTCAGGGAGAATCCTCGAGATGACACCTTTGTTTCCGTGACGACCTGCGAGCTTGTCACCCACTGATACGGTACGGAGCTGTGCGACCTCGACATGTATCCTCTTGATAATGCCACTCTCGAGCTTGTCGCCTCGTTCTCGTGAAAATACCTTGACCGAGATGACACGACCGCGTTTGCCACCTTCCATTCTCTTTGATGTGTCTTTCACATCGCGAGCTTTCTCACCGAAGATAGATCGGAGGAGACGCTCTTCTGGAGTGAGCTGTGTCTCACCCTTTGGTGTGATTTTACCGACGAGGATATCGCCTGAGCGGACCTCTGCACCGATACGGATAACACCGTCTTCGTCGAGATTTTTGAGTTTGCCTTCACCGACATTTGGAATGTCATGAGTCGTGACTTCTGGACCGAGCTTGGTATCGCGGACATTCACGACAAATTCCTCGATATGAATAGAAGTAAACTTTGAGTTCTTTACGACACGCTCAGAGATGATGATGGCGTCTTCGTAGTTTGCACCTGACCATGACATGAATGCCACGAGCATGTTTTGACCGAGAGCAATCTGTCCACCATCAGACGATGATGCGTCTACGAGTACTTGACCCTTCTTCACCTTCTCACCCAGAGAGACGACTGGACGCTGGTGATATGAAGTAAAGCCGTTTGTCCTCTGGAATGTGACGAGATCGTATGAAGTCTCCTTGCCTTTCCCACTCTTGAAGACGACACGAGTGGCATCGACATGAGAGATAGTACCGTCCTCAGGAGCGAGGATGATACGGCCGGTATATCGAGCTGCTGATGCCTCGATGCCGGTAGCCACGAGCGGAGCTTCAGGGATGATACAAGGGGTAGCCTGCTTCTGCATGTTCGAACCCATGAGTGCGCGGTTTGCATCATCGTGGTTTAGGAACGGAATCATGTTTGTCGCTATCGAGAATGCCTGATTTGTAGAGACATCGATAAAGTCGACTTCATTTGGATGAGCGACTGATGGGCTACCATTGTGACGGACTTCGACAGTCTCTCCAGTGATCTTGCCAGATGCGTCATAGAGAGTCGCAGCATGTGCGATCTTGTAGCTCTCTTCCTCGAGTGCGTTGAGGTAGATGACTTCCTTGGTCACCTTGCCATTCTTCACCTTTGCATATGGCGTCTCGATCATGCCGAAATTGTTGAGACGAGCGTAGGTCGAGAGACGGAGGATGAGACCGATGTTTGGACCTTCTGGCGTATGGATCGGGCAGAGACGGCCGTAGTGAGATGGATGGACATCGCGAACTTCGAAACCTGCGCGCTCACGAGTGAGACCGCCTGGGCCGAGTGCTGAGAGTGTACGGAGATGTTCGAGCTCAGTGAGGATATTTTCCTGTTGCATGAACTGTGAGAGCTGGTTTGTCGTGAAGAACTCCTTGAGTCGTGCCTGGAGTGGTCGTGGTGAGACAAACTGCATCGGCTGAGTGATATCAGGCTCGATGGTAGACATCCTGTCCTGAATATTTCGCTTCATCTGTGAGAGACCGACGCGGAGCTTCTGTTGCATGAGCTCACCGCAGTACCTGACACGGCGAGAACCGAGATGGTCGATATCGTCTGCGAGCGAGTCAGTCTTGTTGTTGAGGTGGATGATATGACCGAGGATAATAGCGAGATCATTGGCATCGATGGTCTTTCGTTCGAGAGATTTCTCGTCCATAGGCTTTTCAAAGCGCTTGTTGAAACGGAAACGACCGACACGAGAGAGATCATAGCGATCCTCCTTGAAGAGCGCATTGATGAATTCGCGGGCATTATCCACTGTAGCGAGATCGCCATCACGGAGCCTCTTGTGTATTTCTATATACGCTTCATCAACACTCTTTGCAGTGTCTTTGACGAGCGTAGCAGTCATGATTTTGTGTGCCTCTTCGTCTTTCTTGAAGAACGCGAGAATTTCTTCATCAGTCTTTGCACCGAGGACACGCATGAGAGAAGACACCATGAACTTACGCTTCCTATCAATACGAGCATAGAGTGTACCGTCATTATCAGTCTCGATTTCGAGCCATACACCGCGAGCTGGGATGACTTTTGCACCGAAGACCGTCCTACCCTTTACCTCATCAGAGGTGAAGAATACGCCGAATGAGCGAGCGAGCTGAGGGACGATGACGCGTTCGATACCATTTATGATGAAAGTACCGTGATCGGTCATGAGTGGGAAATCCGCGAGGAATATCTCCTGCTCCTTTGACGAGTCGAGGAGTTTGTTCTTGAGCTTGATGCGGACCTTGAGCTGAGCTTCGTACGAAAGCTTGTTTGTCTTTGCATAGTGCTCACCGTACTTTGGCTTTGCGAGCTCAAAGCCGACGAACGAAAGCTCAAATTTCTTCTCTGAGTAGTCGCGTATCGGCGAAAACTCCTTGAAGAGATCTGCGAGACCAGTCTCTATGAGCCATTTGAATGACTCAGTCTGTGCCTCTACGAGGTTTGGAACCTCTACCATCGATTCCTTGAACCTACTGAAATATTTCTGTTCTCTCATGTATTTTCTGTGGCTTATAAATATTTCCAATTCTTGTTTGAACTCAAAAAACGCACCTGTCCCATTTGATGTCCGCCCCTGGCCTCTACTGGACAGCGGGTAACATCAAACGGGAAAAACGCCTCGTGATGAAAGGCGTTTTCCTAGTTTGGTTCGGTCTTATGAGTGTATTCGCAAGAAAAGGATTTGTAACCAGGATTTCCAAGGGTTTCTCGGAATCCATCCTTGATAATTACTTCGGGTTCCCCAGTAACACAATCTCGCGTGAAGTGAGGATAAGTATAGTGATATATCCTGGGATGTCAAGGGCGTTTGACCACCTATACCCCACAAAGCAAGTAAATATGATTATTTACTTTTTGTATTCAGGCTCTCTATGGTCAAGATTTTCATGAACTGTAGATATGGCAAGTAAGAAAAATACATTCCTTAATGTATAAAAAAATATTCTGAGAAATATTTGATTAGGTTTTTTATATTTCTCATACACGATTTCTTTTACCTCCTGACCATCGATAATCTCGTCTGGTATTCCTCTATAAAAATCCTCATACGGTCGTCCATTAGAAATTGACTTAACCGTATAGGTAAAACCTGATCCGTTGAATTTAATGCCGATATCTTTAATTATCTTAATGGCAGCTTGCGCGTTCCATCCTTCCATTCCTTTAATACAACACTTTTCTTCCTTGTAATTATTGAAAGATATATTGAAAGGTTCTCCTTCGGGTGGAGTTGATTTTTCTAATGTGTCTACTGCAACCTTAGCAACCTTATCCTCACTCTGGGTAACAGAATCTCCCGTTGGTATCTCTGACATCAGGAATCACTTAACTGACAGCTTTTAGTCGGGCTGTGTAATAATTCTTCATTGATTCCTGAGTTATTTCGTTGCTAGAACTTTGATTTACCTCTAAACCTTTTCGAGCTATCTGCCACGGCTCTTCTTCGTGGGTCATAAATTCTAATGTAGCGGTATCGTACTTAGAATAAGCATTCAATATACGGTCTATAAACTTAATATTATCCTCTCCAATCTTTTCAGTAATCTTCGGATCTACTTTTTTCTCAATAGGATTAGCTACAAAACTTTTGTATGTTTCATAGATTTCTCGAATTGCAGGTCCGTGTATCCATGCTTCTATCTTGTCACTAAAAATAGGTTCTTTCTCTATTGCAAGATGCCATGCTTGGATGTAATAAAGAAGCTTCTGAAGTCGTTTATTGGTTACAGGGTAACCATCCTTAAGAGTCTTTGGGGACTTAAGGATTAGATAGTCAGCAACCTGGGCTGCAGTCGTCATAAGTAAATTATACCCTACCTTACCTAGCTTAGATTTGCTAGTTATCCACCAGTCTTTTAACGATATATGGCCTATATATTAGGCAAAATGAACGTTATACTTTCTCTCATGTACAAAAAGGCGCAGGAACATTTCAAGAAAGCGGATAAAAGGCTACATAAGGCGTCGTTACAATTCGACATACCCGATATCACACATTCAGACGACCTATTTCGCGACATAGTCTGGACCATCATAGGCCAGCAGCTCTCAGGCAAGGCTGCTGACACTATATTTGACCGCTTTGCTTCCCTATTCGCAGACAAACGGCCGGTGGCAGAGAAAATATTGAAGCTCGAGGAGAGCGCTATGCGTAGCGTAGGACTATCAGGAGCAAAGGCTCGTGCTATACGCAATTTTTCTGAACAGGTCTTGAGGGGTGAACTCAAGCTCGAGGATTTAAAGAATATAGACGAGGCATCAGTCGTCGCAGAGCTGACAAAGGTCAAAGGCATCGGTCCATGGACCGCAGAGATGATACTCATGTTCTCTCTCGGACGACATGATGTATTCTCCGCCGGCGATCTCGGCCTCATGAAGGGATTGAAAGAGCTCTATGGCCTGAGAAAATTACCAGATGCGAAAAAGGTGGAGAAGCTATCGCGAGCATGGTCACCGTATCGCACCTATGCCGCTCGCGTCCTCTGGCGCATCGCCGATGCAAAGAAAACCACCTCCGGCCGCCCTCGGCCGTAGCCCGTCCTACGGGCGAGGCAAACGCCCCACAAAATAACCCGCTAAACCATCCATCTCGACCCGCCTCGCTCCGCTCGGCGTCATAAACATAGTATCATATATGATACTATGTTTATTTGCAGTTTATTCCTTCCCGAGGACTGTCCGAGGGGGGACTCTAGCGAGCAAATGAGAGCATGTGGGCGTTGCGTACGAGATCACGCGCCATAAATACGAGCACGACGACGACTGCGAGGAGAGATGTCTGTACGATGATGCTCGTATGAGCAAAGGCGCTCCAAAAAAAGAGTGCTGAGTGAGATAGATCGGCGAGTCGAGGCATGTTTTTGAATACATCGACAAATGAGACGAAGTATTTGAGTGCAAAGAGAGCGATGGTGAGTATCGCCACTTTCGGTACGACCATGCGGAAGGCATAGATAGCGTAGACTCTCCTCATGATATTTTGTTTGAGCTCTGCCATTGTTTTAAAAATTAGATACTAATAATCGGAAATTTTAATAGGTAATCGTCTTTGACATCTCACGGAGCATTTCCTTTGCTCGATGGACTCTGGTCTTTACCGCACCTTCGGTCACACCTTCTTTTTCGGCTATTTCACGATAATTCTTGCCTTCGAGTACATATAATCGCAGGACACTCGAAAAGGTGTCAGGCAGGCGTTCGACGAGAGACATGATGTATTCCCTATCCTCCGCACCATCGTCACGGCCCGCATCGTCAGGGATGACCGCCTCGAGATCCTCGTCGAAGGCTGTCGTGAATTCCCTGTCTTTTTTGGCTTTCTTGTACCAGGCATAGCATGTATTGATGAGTATGCGATATGCCCATGAGGTAAATCGAGCACCTTCGACAGGTCGGAATTTCTTGCCGTACATATAAATCTTTACAAATGTGTCCTGCACGACATCTGTCGCCGCCTCATCGCTACGCACGATCTTCTTTGCCTTCCTCAAAAACGCAACTTGATGTCTATCGACGAGTACCTCGAAAAGCACCGGGTTTTTGTACGACTCGGCTAGTATGTCCTCGTCTTTCATGTGTTCAAATTCTCTGAATTTCACTGTGTTTCGGATAAAGGGTCATAGAGAGGCCGTCCCGAGCTCGAAGTACGGGTTCATAACTCCCACACAGCCCTTTCAGGTCCTCTCCGTCCTTTGTATTATACGACCCCTTCGCTCATATATAACCCTCGGCTTATACCCAGAGTTTCACTCTAGGCACTGTGTTCTGACACTCCACCACACAATCTACAAACTCTCAAAAGTATCAATAATTTCGAGATTCTTGAGAGTCTCGAGAGTTTTGTAGATCTCAAAAAATCCCCCTACACATAGTACCATATATGATACTATGTGTATGAATTGAAACTCGATAGAGTGGTCAGAATTATCCGGATCGTCAGAATTTTCAGATCAGAATTGTCGGAATTATCCGAATTGTCTATTTCATGCGACCCTTCTTCCATTCCTCTATATTCGCTCGATGGCCTGAGAGTAGGACTTTTGGTACACGGTATTTTTTACCCTTGTATTCCACTACCTCTGGTCGTGTATAGACATCAGGGCTCGCGACACGCTCCTCCTCACGCGAGTCATAGTTGCCGAGTACACCCTCCACCTGACGCGCTACCGAATCCATGACTATCATCGCTGGGAGCTCGCCTCCTGTGAGGACAAAAGGTCCGACAGAAATATCTTCCATCTTGAACATCTTCTTCACTCGCGCATCGATGCCTTCGTATCGTCCACAGACAAATATAGTGTGTTCGTATTTTTCTGCTACGGCCTTTGCATATTTCGTATCAAATTGTTTTCCAGATGGAGAGAAAAAGACAATTTTCGTCTTCCCTTTTGCTACCTTCACCGCTTTCTCAATAGCTTTTGCGACGGGTACAGCCTGCATGACCATGCCTGGACCACCGCCATACGGCTTTTGATCGACACGCTTCCACTGGTCCATTGCGTAGTCGCGAGGATTGTAAAACTTCACCCTGATTTTCTTGTCCTCTATGGCGCGCTTCAGTATCGACTCGCCGAGATATGAGTCGAATGCACCTGGAAACAATGTGACGATATGGAATGTCATACCCGTAAGATTACACTTTTTGGCTCTATGAGCAACCAAAAAAACCGCTATGGCGGTTTTTAAAAAATGTTTATTCGAGCACTTTTTCCATAATCGTACAGAGCCTCGTATCCCTCCATGTCGAGCAGTATGCGACGAGGTCGCTACTCAATCGTTCTGGTATCGGAAGCTCCTTCCTGAGAGCCCTCACCGTCTCAAAATCACCATCACGGAAACTCGAGAGCACTGCCTGTGCCACCGTATCTTCGAACATATCATCCGGCATCGAGAAGAGTTTTTGTATCTTGCGTGCAGTGGCCACCTCGCCATCTTTCAGATGTTTCAAAGCAGCCTGTTTTGCTATCTCCTCCACCTCGAGTCTCATCTCTGTGTCTTTGATAACACCGAGAGCTTTTTTCTCTTTGGTGGCAGTGGCGATATCGCCCGCTCTCAGACTGTTTGCTATGTGTTTCAAATGCGACATGATTCGATATGATTTGTTATTTTTTATCTTAGCACAGAGTACTTGGTAAAAACAAAAAACCGCCCGAAGGCGGTCTGTTGTTTTTAGAGATTGAGGTCGGCCATCGCTTCGTCCACGGTCTTTGCTGCCTTTGCGGGACGAGGAGCTGCACCTGCGGGCTCATTGATCTTCAAATTGACTCGAGAATTGTTCTTCATACCGACGATGCGGAGGAGTGTCCTGATCGCCTTTGCGGTATTACCCTCCTTGCCGATAATCTTGCCCATGTCAGCGGAATTGACATCGAGCGTGAGGAGTACCCCCATCTCATCGACAGTGCGGACAATCTTCACATCGTTTGGATTGTCTACGAGCGACTTGATAAGAGTATCGAGAAACTGAGCGTCTTTTTCGTTCATGTCGTTTTCGTTACGGAATAACGCAGTATCGCGACTGCACGATTATTCTACCACGCAACAAAACATCCGCCAGAGGGCGGATGTCAGAGATGTCACTAGGCCTTTGGAGCCTCTGCGGGAGCTACAGGAGCGGCGGCTGGAGCAGGAGCTGCTGCTGCCTTTGCATCACCTTCCTTCTTGATTGGGCTCTTTCGAGGGAGCTTGTTGACCTTCTTGCCTGGGATGACTTTCTTCTCGATGAGCCAATTGTGGACTGTGTCTGAGAGCTGTGCTCCTACTGACATCCAGTGTTTGACCCTGTCAGCCTTGATTTCCTTCACATCATTCACAGGATCATATGTGCCGAGTATCTCGAGGAATTTACCACTCTTGGTCGAGTTTTTAGAATCCGTGAGAACGACACGGAAAGTCGGTACATTCACTCGTCCTACGCGCTGTAATCGAATCATTAACATAGGTCATGATACTAGCAGACAGGCCGAAAATCGTCAATTTCTAGGTGGTTTAGGTATTAAAAAGCCCCGCGCTATGCGCGGGGCAAAGAGTCAGAGTTCGGTCACTTGGCCCGGGAAGACCTTCACAAACAGGGCTTCGGTCTTCATCTGGCGCAACAAGCCCATAATGAGGGACCTGAGCAACTTCTCACGATATTCCGTCTCGCTCCCACTGAACAGGCCTCGATAGAACACTTTCGGCCGTTTCGAAACCCCCAAGATCTGCTGAGTCAGGCTGAACTCATCGATGTTTTCGGTCTCTCCCTTGATAGCTGCAAGCGCGAACTCACGGTCACGAGACTTCCCTGCATCATTTCGGAGATCATCTCCCTCCTTGAAGGGTAGCTCGAGAAAGAAGTGAAGGATCCTGAGGGAGAGCGCAGGGTTCTCTGTATGGGCCCAATAGAAGGCTAGGGTCTCGAAGATCTTCTTCTTGGTCTCTTCAAGGCAACCTACCTGGAAATCGCGTGGTACGCGCTCGTCTTGACTGACCTGCTCGAATCCGCCGACAGGCTTGAGGAGCGGAACCTGCAGATAGAGGTCCAGTAGCCCATCAATGACATTGTCATGCTGGTGCTTAAACGGATTGAGCCGCGACCTCGTGGGCATGGTGATCGTCACCTCACCATCACTGTCTTCGATACCGATCCTGCCCGCGTAGCCGTTGTCAGCGATTCGAGCGATATAGACATCGAGGAGTTTGGACGCCGCGACATCATCAAACCTATTCAATGCATCCACAAGCGCCTTCTTTAATGTGGAATCGACTGCGATGGGAACACAGAAAAGCTGATAAAGAGCGTAATTGCTTTGTTCGAGAGCGATTTCCGCCGCTCTCTTGTATTTGCCTCTCATGTTTTTCCTTTTCGGGCCGTAGCCCTGTCTGAACTCTCTCGTAAGAGAGGTATGTGCCGTATCTGCCCGTGGGCAGGCTCACATACTTTTATTTCAACGAACGGAGTGTCCGTCGATTCTGCTCTGAGACTACTCTCGAGGCGTTCAAAGTCAAGGAAGTGAGACAAAATGCCGTTTTCTGCTATAGTAGGCCAATCAATGCAACCAGGAACAAAGAGAAAGTTCGATACAGGAGACAAAAAACCCTCTCACGGTAGGGTCCCAGCGAAACGCACGATAGTAAAGAAGCTCGAGACACTATCAGGCATCATCTCGGTCAACTCAAAAGGCACTGGATTCCTCGAAAATCCAGCATTCAAAGAGGACATCGAAATCCCTCGTGAGCTTTTACACACCGCCCTTCACAGAGACGAGGTTGAGGTAAAACTCTTGCCAAAGAGAGACAAATGGCGACAGACGGCAGAAGTCACAGAGATTGTCCGCAGGGCAAAGATGCGTTTTGTCGGAGTACTCGAAGACTCGAAAAAAGGTTTTGCCTGTGTACCCGATGATAAACGCGTCTATACAGACATACTCATACCATCTACTGAGGCAGGTAGTGGAAAAGTCGGAGACAAGGTCTATGTAGAGATCACAGAATGGAATGAGGTTGTCGGTTATCCTGTGGGCAAGGTCCTCGAAGTCATCGGGCGACATGGCGAGCACAATGCCGAAATGAAATCGATAGTGCTCGAACGAGGTCTCGCCTACGACTATCCCCTCCCCGTCATACACGAAGCAGAGATCATTGAGAAAAAAGAAAAGAAAATCACACAGGAAGAGATCGCAAAGAGGCGTGATATACGACATGTGACGACATTCACCATCGACCCTATCGATGCAAAAGACTTTGACGACGCCATATCGGTGCAGAAGCTCGAAAATGGTAGATACGAGATCGGTGTACATATCGCCGATGTATCTCACTATGTCCGCGAAGGCACAGCGCTCGACCGTGAAGCTCGTGAGCGCGGTTTCTCGGTCTATCTCGTTGATCGCACTATCCCTATGCTCCCTGAGGTGCTCTCAAACGAACTCTGTTCCCTCAATCCTCATGAAGACAAGCTCTCATTCTCTTCTATCTTCGTCATGGACGAGAATGGACGCATTTATGACAGATGGTTTGGAAAGACCGTCATGAACTCAAACAAGCGATTTACCTACGAAGCTGCTCAGGAAGTGATGGACAGGGGCGCTGGCGAATACTATGAAGAACTCATGCTGTTGAACACTATCGCCAAAAAACTCAGGAAAGAAAAAGAAGACCGAGGTGCTATCGATTTTGAACAAGACGAAATCAAGTTTGAGCTCGACGCAAACGGCAAACCACTCCGTATCATAAAAAAATCGAGAAAAGACACACACAAGCTCGTCGAGGAATTCATGCTTCTCGCCAATCGCGAGGTGGCACATTTCATGGCTAAAGCCATAGACAAGAAAAGTGGTGCATTCCTCTATCGTATCCATGATGTGCCAGTGATGGAGAGGATAGAAAATCTCACCATACTCGTGCGAGCACTAGGCCATGTCCTGCCTGTCACGAAAAAAGGTGTATCAGTAAAAGATCTGAAAGCGCTTTTTTCAAAAATAGAAGGTAAGGCCGAAGAGTCACTCATAAAGACCGCGGCGATACGCTCTATGGCAAAAGCCGTCTATTCGACACAAAATATCGGACACTACGGTCTCGCCTTTGAGTACTACACTCATTTCACTTCCCCTATCCGTCGATACGCAGACCTCATCGTGCACCGCCTCCTCCAGCGCGAACTCGTCGGTGGAAAAATATCTACTGGTGAAGTCGGCATGTATCAAAAGATAGCTACAGAGAATTCAGAAAAAGAAGTACGAGCGGCTGAAGCCGAGCGAGCAAGCATCAAATACAAACAGGTGGAGTATATGATGGATAGGATCGGTCAGACATTTGATGGCACGGTAAGTGGTGTCACTGCCTGGGGCATCTATGTCGAAGACAAAGCGACAAAATCAGAAGGCATGGTCTCACTCCGTAGCATGACGGACGACTACTACACCCTCCTCGAAAAGGAATACGCCGTCGTAGGTGAAAAGACAAAGAAACGCATCACTCTCGGTGATTCAGTCCGATTCAAAATCGTCGGCGCCGACCTCGAACGAAAGACTCTCGACTACGCTCTAGTAAAGTAAAAAATCACCCATTGTGTGATTTTTTACTTAGTCACAGCCACTGCTTCGTTGAATGTGATTTCAGAAACCTAAAAACCTAGACCGTAACAACAGATTGATATTTCTTATATACCATCCACAAATATACAGTTAGAAGAATCTCGAGAGATAGAGTTGCTATCTCAACCCAACCAATAGAAAAACCTTTGGTCAAGGAATCATATAGATATAACAAAATCATAACCACCGTCGTTGCGGTAAAAATATACAATCCCCACTTTCGCATATTCCTTAGACCAGAACCGGCTGCAAACATTAATGCGCCAGACAGCACTTTAGTAAAAATGCCTAAACTAAAAAAACCGCCAAATATTATGAATGGTACACCTAACACAATCTGAGCTGCTCCGATGACAATAAGAAACCAGGCTACAAACAACACAGAGATAGGCGTTTTTTGTTTTTGAGATGAGTTAGTTTCAGGTGCCATAGTATGTTTAAATATATAGTTTAATAAATATCAATGCACATAACTAATAATAACATGTCACCGAGAACATTTACTTTGCAACGGCCACCGCTTCGTTGAACGCTATTGAGAGGAGTTTTGAAAAACCTTCCTTGCCCATAGTGACACCATAGAGGACACCGGCACGAGACATGGTCTCCCTATTGTGTGTGATGACGATGAGCTGAGAGACACGAGCGAGATTTTCTACCATATCGCCATATTTCTTTGAGTTTGCCTCATCGAGCGCTGCGTCGGTCTCATCGAGGATAATAAATGGTGGAGGATTGACCTGAGACATAGCAAAGAGGAGTGCGATAGAGGTAAGAGCACGCTCGCCTCCTGAGAGCATCTCGAGCGAACGGATTTTCTTCCTCGGCAGGTTGACCTTGATATCGACACCGAGCTCCGTCTCCTCCTCGTCCTCATCTTCGTCCTCCGACGCCTCGATACCGAGTGCAGAGAGATCCTCGGCTGACACGCGCTTGCGTTTCTTTTCTTCGACGACTATGAGTGACGCATCACCTCCACCGAACATAAGTGCAAAAAATTCTCCGAATTGTTTATTTATTTTATGTATACCATCAGTGAAAAGGGTCTCGAGCTTCGTCGCGAGATCAGTGATGAGTGTAGTGAGAGATTCTGCTGATTTTTCGAGGTCGAGGAGCTCGCGCGCGAGGAATTCATCTCGTTCTGATGTCTCCTTGAACTCTTTCATGACCTCATCAGGTGATGTACCACCTGAGTCCTCGAGGCGCACCTTTATCTTGTCGAGTGCTCGTCTCCTCTCCTCCTGAGTATGTCTTTCTTCGTGAGGATATTCTGTCGTATCTGACTCATAGAGATAGACATCTCGACCGATGAGTATCGCACCCTCCTCGAGTTCTCGTTTGAAATCCTCTTTTTCGAGTTTCCATTTATCCTCACGAACACGGAGCACAGAGAGACGACCACGGAGCTCATTTTGCTCAGCCACGATACGGAAAAGGGCTTTTTCGGCATCACGAGAGGTGTCTTTTTCTTTTTCTATTTCTTTCTGGAGGAGATCGTACTCATGTGAAAGTGTGGCGAGTTCTGATTCGCGTGTTTTGCTGTCTTTGTCCGCCGTGATACGCCTATCGCGAAGTATCTGTATCTCTTTTTCCAGATCTGCTGCCCTATTTTCAGCCTTGGCATTCTTGTTTGCTTCCATAAATGACTTCAAGGAATCGCGGATTTTACCAGCGACGGATTTCACCGCGCCGAGGTCGCCAATCGAGCCCAATTCCGAGCAGAGCTCCTCTATGCGCGCTATGAGAGACTTCACCTTTGCAAATTCGACTGAGGCGACCTCGGCGCTGGCCGCTGCCTTCTCTCTCGCGAATATCTTCTCGAGTGAAGTGAGCTCTCCCTCTATCCTACCTATCATGTGCACTGCCTCGTCTCGTGCTTCTCGAGCACTCTTGAGCCTCTGCTCGAGTGATATGAGCTCGGCTACTTTTGTATTTTCATTCTTTGCCTCATCGAGCACTTTTTTTGCATGAGCGAGCTCTTTTTCCAATCGTTCGAGATCACGCTTTGGTCCAGCACTCTCTTCACTGATTTCTTTCTCAGCTTTTGAGAGGTAGATACTCTCACGACGCAAGTATTCTCTGTAGACTCCTCGAAGCTCCTCACGAAGGGCGATGGTGCGCTCGACTTTCTCCACCTGCTTTTTCAAAAATTTGAGATGCGGAGCGATTTCCTTCCTGAGTGATTCCACCTTGTCCATATTTTCTCGCGTCTTCTCGAGTTTCCTCTCACTCTCTTCCCTCTTGTACTGATAAATCTTGAGTCCGAGTGCGTCCTCTATCATCTCTCGTCTCTCACGACTATTTGCATTGAGTATCCTGTCTGCCTCACCCTGGGAAATCATATGATGACCTGATGCGCCGATATGTGCGCCTGAGAGGAGCTCAATGACATCCTTCAATCTCACTTGCGTCCCATTGATAAGGTATTCAGAAAGAGAGTCGCGATGTATGACACGCTCTATGGCCACCTCGTCAAAGTCGATATTGAGGAGACGCTTTGTATTATCGAAAACAAGTTTGACTGATGCCCTGTTTGCACGAGCTGAAGAATCGCCACCATTGAATATGAGATCCTCGGTCTTTCGTCCACGCATAGACTTCATAGACTGCTCGCCGAGCACAAAACGAAAGGCCTCGGCCACATTGGACTTACCTGAGCCGTTTGGCCCTACTATGGCCGTAATAGGCGTGTTAAATGAGATATCCGCCTTCTTGGCGAATGATTTGAAGCCAGTGAGCTCGAGGGACTTGAGATACATGAAGTGGGGCTGAATATGCTGAAAATGTGCCTCAATTATAGCATTTTCAGAGGTATAAAAAAGCCGCTCCATAGAGCGACTCACTCGAGCATTACTACCACGCCGGACGCCTAATGACACAATGACGCATGTTGTTGAAGTGTCCGTGAAGAAAACAGACCTTACTGTCACCCTTGCAAACAGTGATAGAGAAACTGAAACGGGGTGTTGTAGGTGCACCCTCTATATCACAGTGGAACTCGATTCGACTTGCTCCCTTGGCGACCGCACAAAGCTCCTGATTGAGTCGTGACGGGATAGAGACGCGCGAATTGATGATAGCGAATCGACCTCCTTCGGAAGGGCGATAACTGGTGAATTGGATTTCCTGGAGAGCTTGTTCGTCACCATAAAATGCTATCCGGAGAAAAGCTGTCTGGAGCGTCGTAAGTAATCCAATCAATGTGAGGATTGGTGGATTCCCTTCGCGTCTGCCAGGAGGCGGTAGAGCGGCCAAACATCTCCTGACTCTTGGTGAAAAGAACATATTCACTTTTTTCATAATTTATCCTCTGTGGAAGGGCTTACTATGGCCCATAGTTTGTGACGGAATCGCACCGTCGTTCTGAGGAAACATTACGCCTCGTCTGGAAATAAAACAAGCCGCGCGACCTCGAGGTCGCGCGGCTCTATCTTCATATGACTAGTTCCAGCCTTTTGCTTCTATCGCACGCTGGGCGGCACTCTGCTCTGCCTCCTGTTTCGATTTGCCCTCTCCCTCCGCCACTTTGTCTTTGCCGAGATAGACACCGACGGTGAATGATTTGTCATGATCTGGACCCGAGTCACGGATGAGTTTGTATGCTGGAGTGATACCGGTATGTTCCTGAGCTTTTTCCTGAAAGGCGCTCTTGGCATCGACGAGATTGCCTTTTGATATCATCTTGTCAGCAAATCTGAGTATATGAGTATCGATAAAATCCTGTGCTTCGTCATATCCCTGATCGAGATAGATAGCACCGATGACAGCCTCGATAGTGTTTGCGAGGATGAATTGTCGTGCACGACCAGTATCTTTTGACTCGCCTTTTGAGAGGAGGAGGTACTCATTCATATCGAGATTCGACGCGACCTCAGAGAGAGTGACAGCGTTTACGAGAGCTGATCGATAGGTCGTGAGCTCGCCTTCTGGTTTGTCATCGTATTTCTCAAAAAGAAAGTCTGTGACCACGAGCTCAAGGACTGCATCACCGAGGAATTCGAGGCGTTCATTGTGAGCGAGCTTTGAACCCTTGTTTTCATTGATATAGGAGCGATGCGTAAAAGCCTGCTTCAGGAGCGATTTGTCCTGAAACTCTACGCCTGCTTTCTCTTCGAATTTCTTGAAATCTATATCTGCCATGGGACTACTCTATACGAAATGGGCCGTGGCGCAAGCCACGGCCTGATTTGATTACTTCTTTGGTATCGCCTTTATCGCTTTTGTAATGACTGGAAGCATATCCTCATAAAAATTGAGGTCGGCAATCTCTCCGACTGGAAACCACTGTGCCTTATCAAGACCGCCCGTCTCTTTGAGCTTGAGATCGCCATACTTTGTCTCAGCGAGGAAATAAGTCACTTGTTTTCGCATCTTGCCCTTTTCTGGATGAGTCGCGACATACTCATTTGATGCAATCTCTTTTTTTATTGTGATATTGACACCGATTTCCTCCTTTATTTTTTTTATTGTGCCGGCCTCAACCTCTTCACCCTCGGGAAGTGAACCTTTTGAGAGAGTCCAGTGACCAAATACATCATGGACGAGTGCGAGATAGACAGTGCCCTCATGTCGAGCATAGACGACGGCACCGCCGAGCTTGACGATAGGCATTTTTTCAAAAGGCAGATTGAATTTCTCGTCCTTTTTCTTTGATACTGCGTCCTTGCCTGGCTCACCGAGCTCTTTGTATACCGAACCGAGCACACCGTTGACGAATTTACCTGAATTTTCACCACCAAAACCCTTTGCGAGCTCGATAGCTTCGTTGATAGCAACCTTCGCTGGGACTTCATTCCTATCAGCGAAAAGGAGCTCGTAGAGTCCGAGACGGAGGATGTTCCTATCGACTGCAGAAATCTTGTCTATCGGCCAATCAGGAGCAGCTTTGGTGATGATGAGGTCGAGTTCAGGTCTCTTTACGAGGACATTTTTTGCCAATGTCTCCATAAATGAAACATCTGACACCCCAGGAGCAAATTCAGCGGCATTGCGACGGATAGACGCGAGAAGCGCATCTTCACCCACATTCCTCATATCGCTCTCAAAGAGCGATTGAAGAACTACCGATCTTGCAAGGTGCCTATTAGCCATTGATGTGCTTATTCTCTCATTCCCGTCATCTCCCAGCAAGGGGAAAACGGAGTGAAAGCAGAAGCTATCGGGCGGTCGTTGCCTCCTTTGCCTTCTTCGCGCGCTTGGCAAGCTTCTTTTCCACATCGATGACGACGATGCCTTTGTACTTGCCGGAGACGAGCGAAGCGCGGTGGCGTAGATGAACTACACCGTCATTCTTGTCTTTTGATACAGCAGGATTCGACAACGCATGATGTGAGCGCCTGTTTCCTCGAGCCGATCGTGTTGCACGCATTCGTACTACCATAGGTTTCCTAATATAGCAGATTGTGTAGAAAAGGCAATTTATGAGCGCTTTTTCACTTCTTTTCTGACAGTGATGACATTTTTCAAAAACGAGAGTCGATGAAGTGGTGATGGCCCGTGTTCGCATATCGCTTCGATGTGCGTAGCGGTGCCATAGCCTTTGTGTGTATCGAAACCATAGTGTGGGTATGTCGCCGATATCTCGGTCATGTATCCATCTCGCACGACCTTGGCCACGATAGATGCTGCAGATATGACAGGCTCTTTTTCATCACCTTTGATAATCGTCCTCTGGTTCATATATTCTTTCGGAGCCTTGAGCGCGCCATCGAGACGCACCTCGACGAGCTCTGGATTCAGATTGAGGCTCACGAGACAGAGACGCACCGCCTCCTCGATGGCGCGCGATATCCCTATCTCATCTATCTTGCTCGCAGGGATTGAGGCGTGAGCAAAATCGAGCATCTTTCTCTCCTTCAAATCAGAAATTTTTGCATGCCACACTACCCTCTTCTTCTCAGAAAGTTTCTTTGAGTCCTTTATCCCTTCAAATTGCAAAAAATCAAAATCATTCGGGACCGCACAGGCGCAGAGTGTCACCGGACCTGCGAGTGGTCCACGCCCCACCTCGTCTATGCCGATGATGTACCTCTTCATATTTCTCAATTTATTTTGACCACACAAAAATAGTGACTACCACAAGCAAGACCGCTACAACAAGCATAATTACCCAACTTACATGAGGAGTCATTTGTGGGAGAGACTGCATCAGGCTCCCAGACGAGCCAATTGCCAGATGAGATAGTATCTGTCCCATTACAATGGATATCCGCGGGACCTTGAAAATAAATATACGAATCACCCACAGTGCGTGTAGAGGCAGGATCTGTCGGCATTGCTGATATGTATGGTGCGAGTGCGGTATTGAGTGCGGTGTTACCACTTATACCGCTACCACCACCATTGAGGAGATATCCATTCCAACATTTTGACCCCGTAGGCACACCGAGACATGATGCGCCATAATTGGGATACGAACCATTGTTGTCGTTTGCATAAAGAGCGAATACATTCCTGAGAGTGACAATGTCTTCGAGTCTTTTTGAGTCTCGTGCTTTTGCTCTGGCACTGTTCAAACTCGACAATACGATACTCGAAAGTAGGGCGATGATAGATATCACCACGAGGAGCTCTATGAGGGTAAAGCCATGATTTCGCCTTGCGTTTAATAAAACCATAACGACTCTATTATACCCACCTAGATACTATCTTCGATATAGCCTATACTATGAATATCAATAATTGATCGCGAGGCTGGTTCTCGGCGTTCTGATTATCCACATGACTCGATTCACCCCAATAGCAAAATGGAGCCCAATAATCAGATACTCTGATTATTGGGCATTTGCTACGGGGCAGGTCCACCTCCATACACATGTCTAGATTTATCCATTTACATACCCACAGTCATTACTCCCTCCTTTCGGCTCTGCCAAAGGTTCCGGATTTGGTGAAAGCGGCAAAGGCCGACGGAGCACCAGCTCTCGCCCTCACTGACAATGGCAATCTCTACGGCGCTATCGAATTCTACAAAGAGTGTAAGAGCGCTGGTATCAAACCTATCATCGGCATCGATGCATACATCGCACCGCGTACGCGTCAGGACAAACAGGCTGGTATAGACTCACGACGCACCCGTCTCATACTCCTCGCAAAAGACGAGCGAGGATACAAGAATCTCATGCAACTCGTGACACTCGGATACCTCGAGGGTTTTTACTATAAACCACGCATAGATCGCGAACTCCTCGAGAGATACCATGATGGACTCGTCGCCATCGCCTCAGCATTTACGGGACCACTGACGCTGGCTCTACAAGGCAATGACATCGAAAAAGCATGTGAAATAGCTCTCGATTACAAAAAAATCTTTGGTGATGATTTCTATCTCGAGATCACTCATCATCCTGATATCGACGACCACATGACACTCATGGAACGCACAAAAGTTGTCTCAAAGAAAACCGGCATACCACTCGTCGCCGGAGGCAATGTCTATTACATACGACCCGAGGACAAACAGGCTCAGCAGACTCTCATGCTCGTCAATTCGAACCGTGATCTATCCGAGGTCGGCAATGACGATGATACTGCTGATTTTTCATTTATATCTGATGCACAAGCACAGGAGTATTTCCGAACCATGCCAGAGGCCATAGAAAATACCGAAAAAATCGCAGAGAAATGTGCTCTCGATCTCACGCTCGGCAAATGGGCATTCCCCGATTTCAAACTCCCTCCTGGAGAGACCCCTGATAGTGCATTTCGAAAAATAGTCTATGAAGGCTTTGCTCGCAGAAATGTCGAGAAGACCGACGAAGTACTCCAACGCGTCGAATATGAGCTCAAAGTCATCAAAGATAAGGGGTATTCACCATACTTTCTCATCGTGGCAGATCTCCTCGCCTATGCACGCGCTCACGGCATACTCTCAAACATCAGAGGTTCAGTCTCTGGATCGATGGTGACCTATCTCGCTGGTATCACGAACATCGACCCTATCGAGTACGAAATACCGTTTGAACGATTCCTCAACCCTGATCGTCCATCAGCGCCTGATATCGATATGGACTTTGCAGACAATAGGCGCGATGAGATGGTGGAGTACGCACGACAAAAATACGGTGCGGACAAAGTCGCTCAGATAGGTACATTCGGCACCATGGCCGCTCGAGGTGCGGTCCGTGATGTGACTCGCGCACTCGGCTATGAAGTAGCGACGGGAGACAAGATAGCCAAGATGATACCGATGGGCTCACAGGGTTTCCCCATGACCATCGATCATGCAATCGAGATTGTTCCTGATTTGAAAAAACTCTATGAGGACGATGCTGATACACATCGCATCATCGATATGGCAAAGAAAATAGAAGGATGCGCTCGCCACATCTCGGTGCACGCTGCCGGTATCGTCATATCCCCTACTGCACTCACTGATTTCACACCACTCCAGTACGATACAAAAGGTGAAAATAAAATCATCACTCAGTACGACATGTACTCGATAGATGAAAACGGAGCCGGTCTCCTCAAATTCGACTTTCTCGGACTCAAAAACCTCTCGATACTCAAAGAATGCATGCGTTTCGTAAAGAAAATCTACGGCACTGATATAGACATAGACACCATACCCGTCAATGACAAAAAAACATTTGAGATGCTCGCTCGTGGTGAGACTGGCGGACTCTTCCAGCTAAACGGTGATGGTATGACGAAATACTTGAAAGACCTCCGACCGACGACCATACATGATATCAACGCCATGGTGGCCCTCTATCGTCCTGGTCCTATCCAATTCATCCCAGAATATATCGAACGCAAACACAATCCATCCCTCATTACCTATCTCGATCCTTCACTCGAGCCAATCCTAAAGAAAACATACGGCATTCTCGTCTATCAGGATGACCTCCTCATGATGGCGCACAAACTCGCCGGATATTCGTGGGGCGAGGTCGACAAATTCCGCAAGGCGGTGGGAAAGAAAATCCCCGAAGAGATGGCTGCTCAAAAAGAGAAATTCATCAAAGGGTGTATCGAAAAATCAGGCTGGACCGAGAGGAAGGCAAAACAAATCTGGACATGGATAGAGCCATTCGCTGCATACGGATTCAACAAGGCTCATTCGGTATCGTATGGCCGTGTCGCCTATCAGACTGCCTATTTCAAGGCCAATTTTCCAGCAGTCTATATGGCCAATGTACTCACGAGCGAATCAGGTGATGTAGAGAAAATCGCCGAGACAGTCGCTGATTGTAAACGCATGGGGATACCGGTACTCCCACCATCGGTCAATGAGAGTTTCGAAGATTTCTCTGTCGTGCCAAATACGACGCGTACTCCGGGAGAGGGTGAAAAAATCCGTTTCGGTCTCAATACCATAAAAAACTTTGGTGAGAGTGTCGCTACTTCGATCATAGAGGAAAGAAAAGCTCATGGACCATTCAAATCGCTCTCTGATTTTCTCTCGCGCGTCAAAGACAAAAATCTCAACAAAAAATCTCTCGAGTCACTCATCAAAGCGGGAGCTCTGGATGATTTCGCTGACCGCGGTGCTATGTATGGCAACCTAGAGATGCTTCTCGAATACAACAAAGAAAAACAAAAACAAGGTGGTAATCAGGACTCACTCTTTGGTGGTATCGCTGGTTCTGACGATCTCAATCTCTCTACCGTCGCGCCCGTAACTCAGGAAGAGCGTCTCGCATGGGAAAAAGAGCTCCTCGGCCTCTACATCTCAGGCCATCCACTCGAGAAGTATCGTGCAAAACTCGAATCACGACCGATAAACATCGCTCTCATAAAAGCAAAAGCTCAAAAAGCTCGCGATGAAGGCAAGGTACCATCTGAAGATATAGTCATCATCGGTGGCATCATCGAAGATGTGCGCACCATCATGACAAAAAAGAATGATGAAATGGCATTTATCCGTATCGCCGATCTCACCGGCTCAGTCGAAGTCGTGGCCTTTCCTCGTACCTATGCCCGTTGGAAAGGTATATTGAAGCCCGATACCTGCGTCGCTATGAAAGCCAAGGTCTCTGACAGAAACAATGAGACATCTCTCCTCGCCGAGAGCTTTATGGCACTCCAATAAATTCCCGAGAGACGGGATACCCCGTTTATGATTTTGTGCACGAGACGATAGATAGTCGGTCCTCGAATTGACACGATGGCACCATGAGGTGTTAAATGAAAATGTATGGGTCATAACAAGGTGCGCAGAAGCATCTGTGACTGAACGGAATGTTCGAGGAAGCGTGCAATATCGCCTTCGATTCGTCCGATACGAGAAACCGGCCCCTCCACCGGTGAATCTGGTCCAGGTTCAGACTCGGCTCCCTTTGGCCGAAACAAAACCTGAAGTGCTTGTAATGAAGCTCCATACACGGCCAATAGCCCGCAGGTTTGACTTCGAAAGCACATCTTCTGTAACCCCGCACGGCTGTCATGCGGGGTTTTTTCTTTATGTTATACTGCCTATATCAGAGATTGCCCGGGCTACCAATCCGGGTCCGCCGACCAAGCGGAAGAAGGCCTAATCTGACAACAATCAGAAAGATATAAATCTAGGTGGAACCGCGGTCACCCGCCCTAGCAGATTCAGGAATGTATTCCTGCCTTTGCTGGGGTTGTTTTATTTTAGAAATTAGTAATTAGAAATCTTCCATGTCATCCATTGAACACATCCGTCACTCATTCGCACATCTCCTCGCAGCAGCTATCGAGGAGCTCTATCCCGGTGCGAAAAACACCATCGGTCCCGCAGTAGACAATGGCTTCTACTATGATTTTGAATTTCCAAAAGGTTCTGCCCCATCTGACAAAGATTTTACAAAAATCGAAAATGAGATGCGTAAGATACTGAAGACATGGAAAGAGTTCAAAGGTGAAGAGATGTCGGAGTCAGAGGCAAAAGAACGATTCGCGGACAATCCATATAAGCTCGAACTCATAGATGAGATAGTAAAGAAGGGTGAAAAAATAACCTTTTATACCTCAGGCAAATTCACCGATCTTTGCCGTGGTGGTCATGCAGAGATAAAGGATATGAAACCAGATGCCTTCAAGCTCGCGCGTATTGCAGGCGCTTATTGGCGTGGCGATGAGAAAAAAGCCATGCTCACTCGTATCTATGGCCTCGTCTTTGCTTCAAAAGCAGAACTCGAAGCATATGAAAAGATGATGGAGGAAGCAAAGAAGCGCGATCACAAGATACTCGGTCCCGCACTCGATCTCTTCACTTTCTCTGATCTCGTCGGAGCAGGTCTGCCTCTCTGGACTCCAAAAGGTACCATCGTCCGCAACCTACTCGACGAGTTCGTCTGGTCTCTCCGCTCGATGCGTGAGTATGAGCGAGTCGAGATTCCTCATATCACAAAGAAAGATCTCTATGTCACATCAGGACACTGGGACAAATATCAGGACAGTCTCTTCCATATAAAGACTCGTGAAGGACATGAGTTTGCCATGAAGCCGATGAATTGCCCTCATCACACCCAGATATATGCCCGAAAGCAGTGGAGCTATCGCGATCTACCCCAGCGATATGCAAATACGACTACTTGCTACCGTGATGAACAGTCAGGTGAGCTCTCTGGTCTCTCTCGCGTGCGTGCGTTTGCTCAGGATGATGCACATGTATTTTGCCGTATGTCACAGGTCAAAGAGGAGTTCTTGAAGATTTGGGATATCATCCACGAGTTCTATCCTGTCTTTGGATTCACCGTAAAGACTCGTTTTTCTCGTCGCGACCCATCTACTCCAGAGAAATACCTCGGTGACAAGACTCTCTGGGACAAGGCTGAGGGATACCTCAAAGAAATCCTCGATGAGAAAAAAGCAGTGGCGATAGACGGCGTCGGTGAGGCAGCCTTTTACGGACCAAAGCTCGACTTTATGGTGCAGGACTCAGTCGGTCGTGAATGGCAGGTAGCGACGATACAGCTCGACATGAATATGCCTGAGCGATTTGACCTCACCTGTATCAATGAGAAAAGTGAACGCGAGCGCATCGTCATGATACACGCCGCTATCATGGGTTCTATCGAGCGATTCCTCTCTCTCGCTATCGAGCACTATGCCGGTGCTTTCCCTCTCTGGCTCTCTCCGGTACAGGTAAAAATCGTGCCCGTACGCGAAAATCACAACGATGCCGCTACTGGAGCTGCGAAGGTGCTACGAGATGCAGGCCTGCGTGTCGACCTCGACATCTCTGACACGGGATTCGGCAAGAAGGTGCGTGAGGCAAAGGATATGAAAATCCCCTACACCATCATCATCGGTGACAAAGATATCGAGGCGGGTGTCGTGACTCTCGAATCGAGAGATAAAGGAAAAGTAGGTCAGATGCCTATCGCTGAAGTAGCAAAAAAACTCAAAGAAGAAAACTTCTCAAAAAAGTAAATTAAAAAAGCCACTCTCCGTAGAGTGGCTTTTGACTTGATTCAGGCCACCAAGCCATACTGGCGCATCAGGCTCTGATACGACCCCGGGCTGAGGGCTGAGATGGCGACCTTGGTAGCCGTGAGATCGGGAGCATGGAGCGCCCTCATCCACAGCTGTGTCCTCTGCCGGTCGAACCAGCGGATCCGCCTGATGAACTTGGTGAAGCGTCGGATGAAATTTTCCCGATGCTTTGTCACCCTGTTGCAGAGGCATTCCACCTTGAACGGCGTCGCAGTGTCCCGGCCGGCGGACTCGTGAAGAAAATTGATATACCGCAAACAACTCTTGACGAGCCTGCTGACCAGTCCTCTGAGCGCATGATGCTCGCGCTGGACGCGCGCGAGATCATTGTAACTGGGAAGCTGACGAGATGTCGTGCAGGTCTGAAGCTCGCGCAACAGCCTGGTCTGATCGATGTGCTCCGTTCCGCAGACAGGACAAGCCGACTTGGCTCGTCCGTGATTTGTCCTCGATTTATGGGCACGAGGACATGCCGGTGTGAGTGCTGTGTGCATACCATCGTCTATAGTACTCGCATGAATCAACCAGTCAAGGAGGGATTTTCACAAATAAAAAGGCCTGACAATGTCAGGCCTTCGAAGGAGTTGGAGGACGAAAACTGAATGACATCGACCTCTTATTACTTCTTGTGACGAATCACCGTGAGATCGACTTGAACATTGAGACTTGTCGCGCAGTCGGGGCAACTCGTGCCGTCCCCAAATTTTGCATATGCTTCGACAGCGGATCCCTCGAGACCCGAGAGCTTCTCACGAAGCTCTGCCGAAATGTGTCGGTCAAAGTGAGCGTCTGTGACAGTATGATTACCGCACTTTTCACATTTGAATATCTTTTTCATCAGGAACAGAGCCCTCCATGCTCGCGAGGCGTACCTTTTGAGCGGATTTAGGATTGGGGGCTTTATGAAAATACCATATCATACTGTGTACATTTAGTCAAATGAAACGAGCACCCCTTGTGAGGGTGCTCGGAATGAAGACATGCTATGCCCGAAGCGGTGGCCGACGGAAGGCCGAGACAATGGCATCGACCGCGTTGGAGAAGTCCGTGAGGACATCCTCCTGCGAGACGATGACACGAGCCTTGTAACCCGCTTTGGCGGAGAGGGTGAAATCCACCGTGACCGTGACGCCTGGAAAGGCGGTGGTCTCGATGAAGGCATCCACACCGTGCCAGTGGTCGAGCGGAGTGCCGAGCGCGGTGAAGAATTTCACCGCATCCGACGAGACACCGATCTTCTGCGCGATGAGATCGCGCAGGCGCACACCGGTCTGGTGAAGCGCATCCTTGGGCTGGTTCATACGGGCCATATTCATGGCAACGGCATACTTGACATATTCACCGCGCCACATGGCAAGCCTGCAGGAACCGACGAATTCTTCTTGAAACTGTCCACCGGTCGTGCCGGCGAACTCATGATGTGAAGGGCTACGATACATGGTATATGGGGAGTCGGGGGTTTAGATTGTGAAAAATCAGAAATTCAGAGTGTCTGTATTCCTCTTACTATTATACCAGATGTAATGCATTTGTCAATACCCTCTACTCTGCCCTACTGAGCCTCTGTTGAGCCATTAAAAAACCCTCCGGATGGAGGGTATGGAATCACTTCACGCGACAGCGACTTCTGGCTCCCAGAGCACAGGTTCGATTCGTGTGTAGTCGATGGGATAGATGACACCATGTCGGTGCCAGAGACGACCTTCGGCGTCGAAGACAAAGGTCTCTCCGAGGAAGTGGAAGAACTCGCCTTTGTGACGGGGATTGGAGAGATCTGTCTTCTCAAATTCCGTCAATGCCAAGTGCTCCTCTTCCGAAGAATCATCTGAGCCTGATGGGGTGTTCATGGGGTGTAGAAAGAATACTGAAATTACTCTACTCCCGCTTTCGTCTTTGTAAAGGGAAAAGCCCCGCGACGAATGATTCGTCGCGGGGCCCCTTGTTTGATTTTATGCGTCTATCGTCGCCTTGTGAGCGTTTGACTGTATGAATGACTTTCGTGCCGGAACATCAGTACCCATGAGCATGTCGAATATTTTGTCCGCTTCCTGTGCATCGTTGATAGTCACCTGTTTGAGCAAGCGTCGAGCTGGGTCCATAGTAGTCTCCCAAAGCTCCTCAGCATTCATCTCTCCGAGACCCTTGTATCGCTGTACATGGAGTTTCTGTGATTTCTTCGCAGTACCCTTGGCAGGAGTCTCCTCAGACACCTCAGCTTCCACTCCCTCCTCTCCAGCTTCATCGACATCGAGTGGCATATCAGAACCGATAGTTTTTGTTTTCTCCTCCTCAGAGTAGAAATACATCACTTCCTTACCTCTCCTTACTTTGTAGAGTGGTGGCTGAGCAATGTAGATGTATCCACCATCTATGATCGGTCTGAAATACCTGTAGAGAAGTGTGAGTATGAGTGTCCTGATATGTGCACCATCGACATCGGCATCGGTCGCGATGATGACTTTGTGATAACGGAGCTTTGAGAGATCAAAAGTCTCTCCTATCGCCGTACCCATAGCGATGACGAGATTTTTTATCTGTTCTGATGCGAGCATCCTGTCGAGACGAGCTCGTTCGATGTTGAGAATCTTTCCACGAAGTGGTAACACCGCCTGTGTACGACGATTGCGTCCTGTCTTTGCGGTACCTCCTGCTGAATCTCCCTCTACTATGAACACCTCTGATTCTGACGCATCGCTCGATTCACAGTCTGCGAGCTTGCCTGGGAGAGTCATGCCTTCGAGAGCACCTTTGCGAAGTATTGAATCCTTTGCTGCTTTTGCCGCTTTTCTCGCCTTCATAGCGAGTACCGCCTTGGATATCATGGCCTTGGCATCATCAGGGTTTTCCTCGAGAAATGCCGTAAATGCCTCGCCAAATACAGTCGCTACGGCTGATTGTGCCTCCATGGAACCGAGCTTTGCCTTTGTCTGTCCTTCAAACTGAATCTCGCGAAGTTTGACCGATATGACCGCAGTGAGACCCTCGAGCACATCATCGCCGGTAAAATTGTCGTCCTCTTTGCCACCACCTTTCTTGGCATAACTATTGAGTGTCCTCGTGAGCGCGGTCTTGAATCCAGTCAGGTGTGTACCACCCTCGCCGTTGTAGATATTGTTTGCAAACGGCATGATACGCGACGATATATCGTCGACATACTGGAGTGCTACTTCGACAGATTCGACACCCTCAGCTTTTTTCTCGACATAGAAAATCTTCTTGTGTACTGGTTTCTGGAGCTGATTTGTAAATCGTATGAGAGAGATGAGTCCGCCTTCGAAATAGAATGACTGAGACGGTGCCTCGATATTCATATCGCGGAAATAAAATACCTCATCGAGATCGATCTGGCCTGGATAGCCACGAGCGTCTATGACCGAGATGCGGAGTCCTCGTACGAGGTATGCCTGCTGACGCATATGAGAGACGATGCGATCAAAACCAAAAGTCTGCTGACCAAATATGTCGGTGTCAGGAGTAAAGGTGACGATAGTACCGCTCGATTTTGTGCTACCCACTTTCTTTACCGCAGCTTTTCTCTTGCCACGAGAATACTCCTGCATGTAGATGCCACCATCCTTGTGCACTTCGACGCGACACATAGATGAGAGAGCGTTTACCACTGATGCACCCACGCCATGAAGACCACCAGAGACTTTGTAGCCACTACCCTCTCCACCGAATTTGCCTCCAGCGTGGAGCACGGTCATGATGGTCTCGAGAGCAGAAACTTTTGTCTGTTTGTGTATATCTACTGGAATACCACGCCCATTGTCTACGACGCGTACTGTCTCACCTGGGAGGAGTGTGACCTCGATATCATTTGCAAAGCCACCCATCGCTTCGTCGCGTGAGTTGTCGAATATTTCAGTGACGAGATGATGAAAACCATCGGGACCAGTGGTGCCGATGTACATGCCGGGACGCTTGCGAACTGGCTCTAGGCCCTCTAGGACTGTGATGGATTCCGCGCCGTATGATGATTTCTTCTCAGGTTTTTCTTTGGCCATATGAATTGATTCATATCACCGTCTCTGGCTTGGAAATGGTGAGGTTAGAACCTCACCATTTCTCTCGCTGCGTTAGGTGATAAACAAAAATAGCACCGTCAAATTATGCTTTTGTATGTCATTAGTATAGCAGAAAAGGGATCAATTTAAAAGCAAAAAAGCGACATATAAACGCCTCAGTAGAGCCATTTTATCGCACTTCCCAACCCTTGCCCTTCACAGCGGTATACAGGGCCTGCATGAACCCATTTACCTCCTCATCAGAGAGTGTACGGTCAAATGCTTGGAATATCATACGGAATGCGAATGACTTCTTGCCCCCTTTCTCAAATCGATCAAAACAGTCAGGACCTTTGACGAGAAGTTTGTCAGCCGAGTCTCTGAGCGATGTCTGTATGACATGTTGTACCATCTCTTCATCCGTATCTGCCGGTGCAAAAAGTGCTATGTCACGGGTGATAAATGGATAACGAGAAAATGGAATATACCTTTTCCCTTTTGAAAAAAGACCCGAATCGAGCTCTGAGAGTTTGCCTTTGAATGAAGGCACACCACTCCCCTCACGCATGCTGATATCGGCTTCGGCAATCATGGCGCCACCAATAGTCTCAAATCGAGCAGCAAACGATGCACCAGATATTTTTTCAAGTCGAGCGACGACCTCTCTGAGGACTGATTCTGATGTGACACCTTTCTTTTTCTTTATTTGGAGTACACCTATCGCAATAGAAACTTTTTCACCAGATTTTGGAAAAACCTTGCCTATCTCAAAGACTTTCACCGTCTCCAGTCCGAGAAGGTCTGCATTGTGTGCATTCATGGTGAGAACTTCGCCCATCTTTGGGGTCAGTCGTTCACGCAGGGCTGATTTGTCGGATGCGAGAGGATATGAAACCTCACAATGACCCTTTGATACGAGTGTATAGGTCTGTGCTTCAGAAAATCCCTGAGTGACGAGTAAGTCTTTGAGGTATTCGGTCCAGTAGAATGTCTTGTCCATCGGAACCATATCCTCTAGTGCGGGAGGAAGTGCCGACTGGACTTTGTCGTAGCCATATACACGCCCTACTTCTTCGACAATATCGACAGGATCCATGAGATCGAGTCGCTCATATGGTATGGAGAGTTGCCATGATGATTTTTTCTCGACGACATGCACACCGAGTCTCATGAGAATGTCTCTCGCATCAGCGAGTGGCACGGTAATACCAAGTCGTTCCTCGAGATAGGCTGGATCAAAATCGATGTGTGTCTGTTTTGCCTTGACTGGATAGGTGTCTACAATAGGGCCAAATTGCGCTTCGGAGATATTGTGGAGAATGAGTGCGCAGACATCGTTCATACCAGTCGCTGTGAGTTCTGGAGTAATCTCATTCTCATACCGTTTTGACGATTCACTGCGGAGATTGAGACGGGTCGAGGTGCGACGAACTGAAGTAGGATCAAAATTGGCTGATTCAATAATGAGATGTCTCGTCGTACTCACGATACCTGCTCGTTTGCCCCCCTTTACCCCTGCAATGGCGATAGGACCTTCATCGTCTGCTATCACATGATCTGTCGCAAGAAGTGCTACCTCCCTATCAGCACCGGCCACAGAGTCGAGAAGTAGTATCTTTTCACCTTCTTTTGCATTACGGACGACTATGGTCCCTACGACTTTATCTGCGTCAAATATGTGGAGAGGTTGACCACAATCAAACATGACAATATTCGTCGCATCGACTATCGAATGTATGGCTCTCTGACCGATTGCACTGAGCATCGCTTCTGCATGAGGGTTTGATCCTTTGACGCTCGGTATCTCAGCATAGCGAGCCATATAGCGTCTACAGAACTGGGTATTCTCTACGCGTACCTCTGGCATTTTCGTGAGAGTTGCTTCTGGACCTGTGGGTATACGATGTGCCTTAAGTGGCATGCCAGTGATGACAGAGACCTCTCTCGCGATGCCTCTATGAGAGAGTGCATAGTGAGCACGATCTGGCAGCACTTTCACATCGAGAACGCTGTCATCATCTACTTCCTCGATACCTTCGACTTCGAATGCATGAAAATTGAAAAGCTCTGCGAGCTCGGTCGCTTTTGGAATCGGTTTTTCGAAATATGTTTGGAGCCAATTGCGTGAGACTTTCATATCTAGAATTGATTGATGAGACGGAGATCACCGGTATATCCGAGGCGCACATCATCGTAACCAAATTTGAGCATAGCGATACGATCGATACCGAAACCAAAGGCAAAGCCTTGCCATTTTTTCGAGTCCAGACCCGCTGCCTCGAATACTTTTGGATTGACGAGACCTGCGCCACCCATCTCGAGCCATTTACCTCTCCATCGCATATCTACCTCGACTGATGGCTCGGTAAATGGAAAGAAGCTCGGGCGGAAACGGATCTCCACATCGTCACCAAAAAGTTTTTTCATCATGTGCTCGAGCACACCCTTGAGTTCGGCCATCGAGACTCGTTCGTTCACATAGAGACCCTCTACTTGGTAAAACTGTGCCTCATGCGTCGTGTCAGTCGCTTCGTTTCGGTATACCTTGCCTGGTACGATTATCTTGAATGGTTTTGGACCCTCCTTGGCCATCTGTTGCATGAATCTCACCTGTACAGGAGAGGTGTGTGTACGGAGAACTTTTTTTTCTTCACCTTTTTTCGTCTTTATCCAAAAGGTGTCCTGCATATCACGCGCAGGATGATCGGCAGGAACATTGAGCGCATCAAAATTGTGGAACTCGGTCTCGAGTTCAGGCCCAGAAACGACTGAAAATCCGAGTTTATCAAATACGAGACATATCTCACGAATAGTGGTCGTGATGGGATGGAGATGACCGCGCGGTGAATCCTCTTTCATGGCTTAGATAATAGCAAAAAACCTCGCCTAGAGCGAGATTTCTCGTTTGGAGCCACCTCCCAGGATCTTTCTCCTTACAGGAGCAGTACAGGTTTCCTATTTACTCGAAGCATAGCTTCTCATAAATATAGGAGAACCTTTTCAAGCCTGGGACGGAGCGAAAACATCGCTCCTAGTAATTGGCACAAAAACTAGCGTACTACTTTTTTGGAGCCACCTCCCAGGCTTGAACTGGGGACCTTCGCTTTACAAAAGCGCTGCTCTACCAACTGAGCTAAGGTGGCGTATTGGATTTGCAATTAACAGCCCACGACGGATACGCAAAAGAGAATACCTTATTTCTTCGTATCTGTCGTCTCCCCCATGCTATCCTTGTTCTCTTTTATCTGCTTGAGATAAAAAGATGCTGCGCCACCCTGTTTGAGACTCTCTTGTCGGCGCGAACCTCTCTCGACGATATGGTGGAATATATGGCTCACAGTAGAAGAGATTTTGAGAAATATACGCGCAATCCAGACCACCGTGCCGTTGGCTACGAGCACGCCATTGTGAAGTGTAATGCTCGAGACGGCGGTCTCTGCATGCTTTACAGCTGCCTCCACATGATCGTCGGCCTTGTTACGGACATCGACCACCGTCGGATGAGCACCCTGTATTTGTTCAAAATGTTTGTGAACAAAGAGTGCGATGAGCACCGAGAGCGCTATCGAGATGAGTGTTATCTCGAGAATCATATCTTTTATTTTTCTAGAACACCGTAACGGACAAAGCGGATGAGTTCTGTCTTTTCACCGAATTTCTGTACCGCTTCACTGATGAGGCCTGCTATGGTGAGCTCGGGGTTTTTGATGAATGGCTGATTCATGAGTACGCGATCAGCAAAATATGAAGCGAGCTTGCCTTCGAGAATCTTTGCTTTCATGGCTTCTGGCTTGCCCTCTACATCTTTTTCGAACACAGACATAGCGGTCGCTTTTGCCTCTTCGGTAATATCTGACTCTTTGAGAAACTCTGGCTTCTGAGCAGCGATATGCATAGCGATATCGCGAGCGAGTGTCTTGAATTCATCGTTCTTTGCGACGAAATCAGTCTCACAGGCGAGCTCTACCATCACACCGACCATGCCAGTCGAGTGTATATATGCCTGTATCGTACCTGCATTGAGTGTCCTATCACCCTTCTTTGAGGCAGCCTCGGCGCCTTTTTTCTTCAAAATGACGAGGGCTTTTGCTTTGTCGCCACCAGCCTCTTCGAGTGCTTTTTTACACTGCATGACTGAGACGCCAGTTTCATCGCGGAGTTCTTTTACGAGATCGGTGGTGACCATAGGAAAATATCTAATTACTTAATTTCTAATGTAAAAACAGACTGACTGACAGGGCTAGATTATACCAGAGATTTATTTCGTTGCCGAAACAGGTCGTGTGACCTTTGCCTCAGCATAGCTCTTTGCGAGCTCATCGAGGAAATATGCGACAGATGACGCTGATGCATCATTTGCAGGAATGACGAAATCGACGAGTGAGAAATCACAATCAGAAGATGCGATGGCGATGACTTTGACCCCTACCTGACGAGCCTCCTCGACAGCAATAGCCTCTTTCTTTGGATCTACGACTATCATGACACCTGGCTTCTCTTTCATTGAGACGATACCACCAAAAAGCTCTTCGAGGTTTGCAATCTCGCGATCTATGAGAAGACGCTCCTTCTTTGTGTATTTTGCGAGCTCACCCCTCTCTTTCTCGACGAGGCGTCCTTCGTATTTTGAGATACGCTTCTGAATCTCTTTGAAGTTTGTGAGAGTACCTCCAATCCAGCGACCAGCCACCATCGGCTGACCTATCTTTGAAGCTGCCTTTGCGAGAGCTGCTTTTGCCTCACTCTTGCCCGCTACCCAGAGAGACTGCTTACCGCTCGCTGCGACAGACGCGATAAATGACTTTGCTTTCTCGAGTGCTTCTGAAGTTTTCTCGAGATCAAAGATTTCAACATTATTTTTCGCACCGAAAAGGAAGGACTTTGTCGAAGGGTGCCTACGCGCCTTTACAAGGCCGAAATGAGCCCCTACAGAAAACATCGCTTCGAGTACTGAATTCTTATCTTTAGTCATAATTTGTATAGACCGAAAGTCTACCAAAGGGGGCCTAAAAAGGCAAGAAAACGCTCAGATATGGCCTTTTCGAATACATTCGCTTTCTCCTGCGGAAAGCTCATCTATCCTCAGCGACCGAAGAACTGAGCCGGCTACCTGCGGAGATTCGAAAAAGCTATAACTTCACTAAGGTGTTAAGAAAACCAGATCTTTACTCATCATCCCCCACTTCAGTATGGACAGCCTCACCCTTGAAATTGGCCAGCGTATCGATGATATCACCGAGTTTCTCACCTGAGAGAATGGTCTCGATATTGTGCCATGACTCGCCGATACGATGGTCTGTGATGCGATCTTGAGGAAAATTGTATGTGCGTATTTTCTCCGAACGATTGCCTGTGCCGAGCTGATCTTTTTTGTTTGCCGCAAATTTCGCCGCCTCTTCACTGTCCTTCTTTTCTTGAAGCATAGCAGTGAGCATCATCATGGCCTTCTCTCTATTTTTGAGCTGACTGCGCTCGGCCGTCACGCGGACCGCGAGGCCTGTCGGCTTGTGGAAAAGACGCACTGCGGTCTCCACCTTGTTCACATTTTGCCCGCCCTTGCCTCCTGCACGCGAAAATTCGAGCTCAAGATCTGCTGGGTTTATTTCGACGCTCGTATGTTTTCGTATCGGAAGTATGGCAATAGAGACAGTCGATGTGTGCACACGACCCATTTTCTCTGTCTCTGGCACACGCTGGACTCGATGTACACCCGTCTCATAACGAAGTCTGCGATAGACATCCTTGCCGTGTATTTCCATAGAGACCTCCTTGTACCCACCGACATCGGATCTCGATTCATCGAGAAAAGAAACCTGCCAGCCATTGTGCTGTGCATAGGTGCGATACATCATAGCGAGCTCCTCAGCAAAGAGGGCCGCCTCGTCACCACCCGCTCCGGCACGGATCTCCATGATGAGTTCATTTGGGAACTCCTCTTCTTCTTTGTCCGCAGACTCGATGGCTTCTACCTGTCTCACAATCTCTTTTTTCTGTGTCTCGATATTCTCGAGGTCAGATGCTCCGAGTTCACGCATGGAAAGATCGCCCTCCATGAGAGCTCTCAAATCTTTCTCTTCTCTATCAAGTTTTTCGTACATCTCAGCGAGATACGAGGTCTTGTGGTTCTTTTTGTATTTTGCGATATCCATATCGTTGCGATTTAGCATACTCCTCTTTGCGCTAAAGAGAAAAGCATAGCCCTCGTCGGACTATGCTCCTCTCATACCTACTAGAGTTGTTATGCCTTTTTCTTTGCCTGACGAGCCTTGAATTTGTCGATGCGTCCTGCGGTATCCATGACAGATTCCTGACCGGTATAGAAAGGGTGTGACGATGACGAAATTTCGACATTGTAGAGAGGATAATCCTTGCCATCCTTCCACTTATCAGTCGCTTTGGTAGCGACAATAGACGAGATGAGATACCTCGTTCCATTCGAATTGTCATTGAATATGACTGGCCTGTAGCCCTTTGGGTGTATTTCTTTCTTCATAGTTAGGAGGAAACTATAGCGTAGAGGCTCTAGAAAAGCAATATTAACAGCCACTTGACTTGCCCTGTATCGGATCGATCATGCATTCCTGTATATTCTGAGCCTTTTTCATGACAGAGTTGCCATAGGTCGTACCACCAGTACGCAGACCACAGCGGGCACCTGAGTAGTACTTACATGCGGCATTCCACTCACCACTATAGGTCTGAAGACCTGCTCCGAGGTCAGAAAGGTAGAGCGAAGAAGCGACGAATGCATGCTCAGGATCCCACGGATTTGCAATATTGACGCTCAATGCTTTGATGACCCTCGTCTCAAAGAGTTGCCATGTTGATGGAATGAATTGTGCTGGACCCATAGCCCCTCCATATCCATACGAAAGAGGACAAGACACTCGCATCGAGTACGGATCAAAGCCGAGTTTTGCCGTGATAGCCTTGAAAGGTTTTACATCACGATCAGGCTTCATGACCTTTCGCACATAGTTGCCACTCGTAGCACCCACACCAGAACCATCATCGGATTTGAGATAACAATTGCCCACATTTTTACCTATATCAGACTCTTGCTGGAGTATCGCGAGGAGGAATGCAGCGCGGACACCGGTCGCCTTTTGTGCTTCGACCGCATATGCATATGCATCACCGAATGGTATACCTTGCCCACCCGAGAGTTGGAAGAGTGCGGATTTTATCTGAGCGAGACGACGCTCTTTCTCTGTGATGAGAGATTGATATCCAGCAGCTTGTTTGTTCAACACTGCGAGAAGTTTGTCTCGCTCAGCTTTCTTCCTCTCGATATCTCGCTTTTCAGTCTCGATCACCTGCTTTGCATCGAGTTCTTTGTCCTTCCTATCTTCGAGATCGAGTTTCTCTGTCTCAGTCTTTGCACGATAGGTACGCACATCCTCCATAGAAGAGTTCAAGGCACTCTTTATGGTCTGGAAGGAATCAATCTCTATGAAAAATTCTGAAAATGAAGGTTGCCCGAGTAGTATCTGCGGTAGTGATACTGCGTCCTGCTCAAATGTTTTTCTCAGGAGTTCGGCGAGAGATTCAGCGCTCCTATCGAGTTTGCCTGAAAGTTCCTGTATAGACTGAGCCTTGATACCGATATCCTTTGAAAGACTGTTTATCGTCGCTGTCTTGACTGCTATTCTCGCCTGAGCCTCCTTTATCTGCGCACTGATGATAGCAATATCCTGCTTGATGAGATCGGTCTGATCGGTAATCTTTTTTCGCTCACCGACAAGTGTCTCTCGTTCTTTGACCGCTTGATCATAGTCTGCCTGCAGTTTTGCCTGATAGGCGGCTGCATCAGCCGCAGCGGACTGTGCATGTAGCACAGAAGGCGACGCGAGAAAAAGAGCGAGGAAAAACAAGATGAGATATCGATATGGAAACACTGTCATTACTTCAAAGTATATCCTACTCACTCGGAGTAACAAAAAAGCGCCTGAGGCGCTTTTTTGTTTATTTCTTGTCTTCCTTCTTTGGTGCTGGAGCTTCACCTTCGGCTGGAGCTTCACCTTCCTTTGCCTCCTTGCCCTTCTTTGCTACCTCAATAGTAGAGAGGTCGACAGGTGCTGCTACCTCTTCTACCTCTTCTTTTGGTTCATAGACCGATGCGATGATGTCATCAGGGGAAATAGCGAGTTCAACACCTGCTGGGAGTTTGAGATCTCTTGCGTGTATGACGGACTTGAAATCAACGAGAGATGATATGTCTACCATCACTTTGTGTGGGAGATCTTTTGGAAGTGCACTGACCTCGAGCTGATGAAGCACTTTGACGAGTATACCTCCGAGATCCTTGACCGCAGGAGCAACTCCGACGAATTCCATAGGTACACCAACTTCTATTTTCTTGCCTTTCTCGAACACATAAAAGTCTGCGTGAATCGCACGACCAGTGACTGGATGAAGGTCGACATCCTGAATAAGAGATTCGACTTCGATACCGTCGCCCTTGAGCTCAATAACCGTAGATTCTCCTGCCTGCTTCCATGCTTTTATAAAATCAGCATAGACGATACTGATAGGAGTCGATGCTTCCTTCTTTCCATAAAAAACTGCAGGGAATTTGCCCGCCTTTCGAATCGTGTCGATAGGGGTCGCGATGTCCCTCTTTTCTACTTTGAGTGTCATTGCCATAGGTTTCCTAGTATATCTATCGATAGAAAAAACGCAAGGCGGGGCCGTATTCGGCCCCGCCAAAGCACCCAAAACCGCCTAGAAAGCAAAGAAAGCAGCTAGAGCAAAGAAAATGACTGCTGCAATGATCTGTATCATGTTTGCACCGGCAACATCCTTTGCTATGCCCCTCTTGATAAGCCATGCTGCAAGCTTTGGAGGTTGCTCACTGAAGTTTCTCGGCGCAAAATTATTTTCTTCAAATTCTACTCCCATAGTTGTGTGTATAAATCTTGTATACCCTCATGATATCACGGTCTACTCTCGCGCAATATGCGCAATCATATATTCCTTGGTACCACCTACTTTTTTACCAGGATTGAGTATGTTCTTTGGGTCAAAGAGATCTTTTGTCTTCTGAAAGAGTGCGATGATTTCTCTGCTAAACATTTTTGAGAGATAGGGCGTCCTCACGATGCCATCATTGTGCTCGGCAGTGATAGATCCTCCCATGCCTATGACGAGATCATATACTTTGTCAGACACCTCATCGATTGCGCGTACATTGCTCTCATCATGCATATCCATGAGAGGAATGATGTGAAAATTACCATTGCCTGCGTGTCCAGCGATGGTGTAGAGGAGCTTGTATTCATCGAGTATGGCACGCATCTTTGGCAAAAATTCTGGCATACGCTCAGGTGGCACGATAACATCATCGACGAATGGCGCCGTGCGACGGCCAGTGACATGCTTGCGCAAGAGATTGAAACTCTCACGACGGACAGTCCAGTACTTTTCTGTATCGAATCCCGGCGTCGCACGGCGCGTATGATATCCATACGGCTTCATCACGCGCGATGCTTCTACTATCTTTGCTTCGACTTCCCCCTCATCTGTACCAGAAAATTCCACGAGAAGAACGAGTTTTGGCATACCACCACGCACTATCATCCACGCTTCCGGTATAAATCGGAATACGAGTCGAATAAAATTCCAAAGCTTCATACTACGGACCATTGATGGCAAAAATTTCACCGCGAGCTCCATCGTCGAGTCATCATAGGACTCAAGCGTCTCGGGCTTGAGTTTGAGCAGATCATTGACCATATCTCCGAGACGCGAAAGCTCTGGCAAAAAGACGACAAAAAGGCGTGAAATAGGCTCTTTTTTTACGAGTCGTATCCGTGCCTCAGTGAGAATACCGAGCGTACCCTGCGAACCGACAATGAGTCGCGTGAGATCAAATGTCGTACCATTCCAGACATTCCAGAGATAATACCCCGCAGAGTTTTTTGATATTTTCGGCTTTGCCTCCGCCAAAAGTTTCTGATTCTTTGACACAGTATCGAAAATCTCACGATAGATTTTTCCTTCGAAATCTTTTTGTGCCATTTTGAGGTCGAGTTCGGCCCTTGAAAGTGGTTTGACTACATATTCATTTCCATCAGCAAAAACGACTTTGAGTTCGAGTACATAATCCTCCATTTTGCCCCAGCGTAGGGTCTTTTCTCCTGCACAATTATTTGAAATCATTCCGCCGAATGCACAGAGATTTTTTGACGCAGGAAAACACGGGAGTATGACTCCGAGCTTGTCCGCCTCGGGCTCAAAATCTCGATAGTATGTACCTGGTAATATGCGTGCTTCAGTCTCTGATAGAGAAAGAATTCCCCTCATGTATTTCGATACATCGAGTATGACTGATTCGGTGAGTGAGCCTCCTGACATACAGGTGCCAGCAGCTCGAGCCGAGAGTGAGAGATCTGGGTACTTTGATTTGTTGTCCGCAATAGCACGCACAGCACGCTTCACATCCTCCGCATCGCGTGGAAAAAGCACGAGACGGGGTGTGACAGATAAGAGGCTCGCATCATGACTGTGCGACGATATCGTGTCAGCAGTCGCATCTATATCACCAGTAAATCCTGCTTTTTTGAGAGATGCTGTGAGTGCTTCGATTGAGTTCATAGTCTAAGAAAGTTTGTTGAAAATTTTGAGCTTCTCCGTAACAACTTTCTCCACTGCTACGACAGCTGGTTTCAATACTTTGTATGGTGCCACTTCGTCGGGATTGTCCTGGAGACTACGCTTGAGTGCATTCACATATGCCACACGAATCTCAGTATTGATATGAATGATTGCGACACCTGCGTCTATTGCGGCCTGAAAATCTTCAGCTGAATTACCAGAACCACCATGAAGCACGAGTGGAATACGGACAGCATCTGAAATCTCTTTGATGCGCTTGATATTGAGAGCGGGATCCTTGCCACCCGAGAGCATGCCATGAATATTCCCTACTGCAGGTGCGAGCATGTCGACACCAGTCGCGTCGACAAATCGTTTTGCTTCATCAGGCTTGGTCAAAAATTCCTCACTGATTTTTACCCCCTCTGGGATAGATGCGAGAACCTTTGACGATTTACCGATGAATCCTATCTCCGCCTCAACGAGCATTTCTGGATCTACCGAATGTGCATAATCGACACATCGTTTCGTCGCAGCGACATTGTCATCATACGATTGCTCAGTGCCGTCATATATGACTGAGTGATACCGTGCGTCCACCACTTCTTTGATACGATCGAATGAATAGGTGTGGTCAGCATTGAGAAATACCGGCTGACCAGTCATGCGTACTGAGTCGACGAGCGCTTTTGCCTGAGCCACACCGACAAAGTCTCGTTCTCCCTCTGATACTCCGATAATGACGGGTACATCGAGAGCTTTTGCTGCACGGATCACACCCCAGAAGCCTTCGGTATTTGAAATATTGAAATGCCCTATCGCTACCTTTTTTTCCATCGCCTCGTGCACATATTCACGCAGTGTTTTCATAGCGCTATTCTAACATGTGCGTGGATATCATGGAGAACAAGCTCTGATACAATGACTCTATGTTTTCAAAGAAAATCGACTTCCTCGCCATAGGCGATACCGTGACAGATGCATTCATCAAACTCAAAGAAGCTCATGTCACTTGCAATATCAACAAAGAAAATTGCGAGATATGTATGAAATTTGGGGATAAAATCCCTTTTGAATCAGCAACCGTCGTCTCTGCCGTCGGCAATAGTCCAAATGCGGCCGTCTCCGCTGCTCGACTCGGCCTCTCCTCTGCTCTCCTCTCAGATGTCGGTGGAGACATGTATGGTAGCGAATGCCTCAATACACTCAAACGAGAAAAGGTGTCCACCCGTTATATGACCGTACATCGTGCAATGAAAACGAATTATCATTATGTACTCTGGTACGGCAATGAGCGCACCATACTCGTCAATCATGAGGAATACCCGAGAAAATTTCCAAACATATCTCGCCCTCGCTATATGTACCTCTCATCTCTCGGCTCAAATTCTGAAAGCTATCACAATGACCTCGCCGACTATCTCGCAAAAAATTCTGATGTAAAACTCGCGTTTCAACCAGGCACATTCCAAATGAAGCTCGGATACGAAAGATTGAAGAGAATATATGAGCGTACCGCAATATTCTTTTGTAACAAAGAAGAAGCTCAACGAATACTCGATTCGGCCGAAGAAGATCCGAAAAAACTCATGGATATGCTCCACGCAAAAGGTCCAAAGATAGTCGTCATGACCGATGGACCAAAAGGTGCCTATGCCTACGATGGCACTACTGCGTATTTCATGCCTACCTATCCAGATCCAAAGCCTCCATTCGAACGCACTGGTGCAGGCGATGCGTTTTCATCGACACTCACTGTCGCGCTCGCTCTCGGTAAATCACTCGAAGAAGCCCTCACATGGGCACCCATCAATTCTGCCTCAGTGGTACAGCATATCGGTGCTCGCGAAGGTCTCCTCACGCAAAAGGAGCTCCTCGAATGGCTCGCCAAGGCCCCTGCTGACTACAAACCGAGAAAAATATAGACAAAAGAATCAAACAGAATTCCCATACCCATAGTATCATGTATGATACTATGGGTATTTGTATTAGAAAAAAGTTTTTAGCGGAGTTTTGCTGAAGTACGGACGAATCTATCCCGTTTCCTAAAATATTTCCTATCCATCCATGTAAACACCGTGAGAAGCACAGCGCCGATGAGCCATCCTACTACCACCTGAGATGGATAATGCACGCCGAGGAAAACGCGTGCTAAACCGATGAGAATGAGTATGGTGCCTATCCCCAGCGTGAGCGAGAGTGAACGAGGATGTCGGAGCCAGAGCCAGCCGAGGACTACCATAGATATGAGTGCATGACCTGAAGGCAGGCCATAGTCTTTTTCTATCACATACCCAAATATAGAAGGATCAATCCAGTATGGACGAGGTGCAGTGATGAGATGCTTGAGACCAAAGACAACTGCTCCTGAAATAATAAAAATAATGAAAATCTCGATTGCGTTGCGTTTTTTACCAATCAAGAGAAGAGCGAGTATGACAACAGGAGCGAGATAGACGGTCGAACCGATGACATCAGAGAGGAGATTAGCCACAGGAAGCCATGCCGGTCCGATGGACTGAACTGCGTGAATGATGGATGTATCAATCGAGAGTATTGTCGCGAGCATGTCTCTATTTATACCGTTTTAAAACCTTGTGCGCCATCTTCATATACACATTCCCCTTCTCGAGCTCATCGAGCATCTGAAGGAGTCGCCTCTGTCGCGTCGACTCTCTCATACCTCTAGTGATCCATCCAATATAATCATTTTGCTGATATGCAGGACGCTCGTGGTATGCCTCGACGAGATGTCTGTCGAGAAGAGCCTTCTTTACATATGATGGCATCGGATGCCTATCGCGCTTGAGATTTGAGAAATCTGACATATCGAGAGTCTACCACCTCAGATAGCCACCGGCTACCTTTGCCGGTCGTTGCGGAGAGAGGGAGATTCGAAACAGTGCGGAGGATGAGAGATTCGAACTCTCGGTGGTGTTACCCACACTCGCTTTCCAAGCGAGCGCACTAGGCCACTATGCGAATCCTCCAACTTATGTATAAGTATTGCTCGAGCATTATCTCACGAGTTTTTGCTTACTAGCAAAACTCGCGAGCCCGCCTCGGCTCGACAGCCTCCGGCCTTGCGAAGCTCCACGTATTCGCTTCTCACACTCTGCCATCTCTCCGTGTGTGAGAAGTATAAAGTATCAAGTAGTAAGTTGAAAGCAAGGAACTCCCAACTCGTTTTCTTTTCTTACGATATATCGTAAGAGAGCAAAATAAATCTCTTTAAGCCAATAAACATAGTATCATATATGATACTATGTTTATTGGTGGATATTGAGAGAAATATCTTGTTTTGAAGCCGAAGAGGCGCTACCAACGGCCTGAGGCGCCACCGCCACCAGACATACCACCACCAAATCCACCAAACCCCCCACTTCCTCGCCCACCGAATCCTCCGCCGAAAAACATTCCACCCATACCCCTGCCTGGTGGCCTCTTACCTCCATATTTTTTGGAGAGGAAATAATCAATGATGAGCCCGATTACAGCGAGTATCACTCCGGCATAGAGAGACCAGATGACGAGGCCGAGGATAAACCCGACGACACCGCCGAGCCACCATGATTTCGAATACATCATGAGCGGGAGTACTTGCACAATGAGTACAAAAAATATAACAACTATGGTCTCTATGTCTACCGGAAATACTACAGATTTTTTTGGCTCGCTCGACGCTACAGATGGATCAGTATTGACCGCGATTTCTATCGCATTTATACCAGACTGTATTCCGCCGAAATAATCTCCAGATTTGAATGCGGGTACTATAGTATTGCGAATAATCTGTGATGATTCTGCATCAGTGAGATATGGTTCGAGACCATAACCAACTTCGATACGAACTTCGCGCTCTGTCGGTGCCACGAGGAGAAGCACGCCGTTGTCTTTGAGCTTCTGCCCGATGCCCCACTCCTCGAATAGTTTCACCGCATAATTCTCTATCGTGTCCCCGCCGAGAGACGGCACCGTAACGACTGTCATCTCTACTCCAGCCGGTCGCTGAAATTCACGAACCTTGATTTCCAAAGCAGAGCGTTCTTCGGCACTAAACATACCCGCGAAATCATTGATCTCACTAGTAGGCTTACCTGGAGATGTATATGCAGAGACAGAGAAAACAGGAATGACAAGTAGTACAGACAATATGGCGAGTGTTTTCTTCATCTTTTCTTAACAACGGTCGAGATTTAGTAGCCCTGCAGAGACTTGCGAGTGCGACGGCACGAGCACGAGGAATTTTCTAGCAAGAAAATATCCGTACTCTGCAGGGCTACTAAATCTCTAGAACTCTACTTTTGGTGCAGTCGCTGCCTCTTCTGCTGACTGGAAGTATGCTTTTGCGTCAAAACCAAAGAGCGATGCGACAAGAGAGCTCGGAACACGCTTTGTCATGACATTGTAACCACGGACCGCATCGTTGTAGCGCATGCGTTCAACGGATACGCGATTCTCCGTGCCTTCTATCTGTACCATGAGCGTCTGGACGGTATCGACAGATTTGAGTTGAGGATAGTTTTCCATGACGACGAGGAGGCGAGCAAATGATGATTCGACCTCTGATGCTGCAGCCGCCTTGTCCGATGGAGTGGTAGCACCAGCATATCGAGTGCGTGCATCAGCGATAGCAGTAAATACTGCCTGCTCTTGCTTCATCGCACCTTTTACGGCTGAAACGAGATTTGGTATGAGATCAAAACGCCTCTGGTACTGACTCTCCACCTGTGCCCACTGCGTATCGACACCCTCTGATGACGAAACGAGACGGTTGTATGTGAGTCCTACATATCCGAGGACTATCACAATGACCGCGATGATGATTATGGTTGATTTTTTCATGTGACTTATTGTAACTCGTATCGTATTTCCAATAAAGTCTATCTTCATTTGCTCATTAAAAAACCGCGCTGGGTAAGCGCGGTTGGGAATGGCCTTCGGGAGCACTCAGTATCGACCAACTCGGGGCAGATTGCCCGACCCGGACTCGACGAGAACAAAGTATTCCCAGTCGCCCCAGATGGCCCAGGCCGGATCGCCGGTGTAACGAGGGTCGGTCTTGTGAACGATGAGGTAGAAAAAGACCGCCGGACCCTTGGGATAATCATATCCGCGACAGACGATGTTCTGCCGGATCCACCCCGAGTTCATGTAGGGATCGTTGCCGAAGTCGGCCCGGTAGGTGACATTGTAGTCACAGACCGTGAGTGTCGACTGATCGAGATCGTCGATGGAGGGCACGGTCTTGTAGACGCGCCCGTCGCCGAGATCCCAGTAGTAGTCGCCGTTGGCGTCATAGGCATACACCGAAGTGTAGTGGCCGTTGACATAGAGGCCAGCGTCGGGATAGCCGTTGCCATCGAGATCCGACTTGCGTTCATGACCGGGGACCTGCGTCGACGCGGCCTGGATCGGAACACACAAGAGGAGCATGAGCCCCACGAATGAGGTGATAATGAGCTTTTTCATAGAAAAAACCAATGTGGTGAACTAAATCGTATCGGAATGATGCGATGTCTTGTTTCTCACAATACCGTAAAAAACCCCTGAGTCAAATCAGATCGAACGAAAGACGAAAAGCGAGAGAAGACCAAAGACGACAGCGAGATAGAGCACATATGTCGCTACTATGAGTAGCGGATTCCATGCAAAAAGTATGTAAAAGAGGAGAAGGATGACACCAGAGCATTGGAGGACCATCTTGGTCTTGCCCATCGTTTTTGCAGGTACGATTTTCCCTTTATAACGAAAGTACGCTGATGCGACGAGAGCTATCTCTATGAGCACGATAGCGAGCGCGAGATACGACGAAATATATTGCGCTATGACGATAGTCGAGACCATACCGATGAGTAACTTATCAGCAATAGGGTCATAGAGTGTCCCCCATGTGGTAATGCGATGACTCGTACGCGCGAGAGCACCATCGAGTGCGTCTGAAAATGCCGAGAAGAGAAACACTATCGTACCCGCGAGATAACTTTCAGTAAGGAGGAGATACGCGATGACTGGTATCGTGAGAAGACGAAACTTTGTGATTTGATTCGGCGTAAGCCCTTTTGGCAGAAGTGGTAGAAATGTTTTCGCGAGAAAACGATCTATCGCTGTGACACGCGTGAGATATGTGACTTTTGCCTCAGGGACATCGAGGAAATGGTCGAGAAAGGTAAATATAGCGTTCTGCTTGTTCTCCTTGTGTTCTGTCATAGATACGCCTCAGGGGCGCAGGAATCATATTGTAGCATAAATAAAAAGCCACCCGGAGGGGGTGGCTTGAGAGATAGCACTCAGTAAGCGTCAGCGGCCACGCGACGGCGGTATTCGCAGTTGACAGACTTGCCATACACCATTCTCATCGCGTATCCAAACAGAATGCGCGCAAAGAGAAACCAGATGATGTAAAAACCACAAGATATCAGAAATTGCTTGATGGCACTGATATGACCGAGTGATTCAATGATGATGGGTATCGCCATCGCGAGTGCGGTGGTGAGGGCATACCAGATAGCAAAAGCAATTTGGCCACCCACCTTTCCACGGCTCCCACGGAGTTGAGAAAACTCGAAGTCAAAATACATGATTGACCCGAGGATAAGCAATGCGGAAATTACAATGTATAGGGTCATTGTAGACTGGGGTTGAATTTGGGGTTCTGTTTCAGAACTCGTTATATCATAGATAAAAAATTTGACAAGTGAATCGAATATTGGTTAAATAATGACAGTTCCGTTCGTTCTACCCCTCCCACAAACCCAGTACAAGCCCTATGAAATTTGCCCTCATCTCAGACATCAGGGGATTCAGCAGATTGACAATGATCTGCACAGAGAAAAAGGTTCGACTCTTCGAGCATGGTGGCACATATGAGTGGGACACGACACACGGAGACTGTCCTGCCTATCTCGCCCACCTCCTCGATCCGAGCCTCATTCACCGGATAGTGCTTGACCCACTCACACCTCACAGTATCTATATCTCTGGTGCCGAGTATCCGGACGATCCCGCTCGTTGGCATAGCACAGTCATCAAGGCCTGCGAAGCCATCGCTCTCGAGTTTGGTAATACGGACATCGAAATCGTCGAAATTGGTGAAGTCAATCCCATTCACCCTTCGGCGAGAACCGAGACTCCGGACGACTGACTCTTTTGGGCGCCGATGTATACATCGGCGCCTTTTTATTTCCCCACAATCACCTCCTAAATAAATTGCCTAAAAATGGGCACCATGATATCCTCTCTCTCATGAGTACAGTTTCTACCGTGCTTCCGTACGCACAGATCATACTTTCCGTCATAGTCATCGTCGCTATCCTGCTCCAGCAGTCAGGCGCTGCAAACGGAAGCGCCTTGGGTGGCGCGGATATGAGTTCGGCATTCCACACTCGCCGCGGCCTCGAAAAAGGCCTCTTTGTGACGACTATCGTCGCAGCTATACTCTTTGCTGTTTCAGCATTCCTTGCCCTCGTACTCTAGAAACTCCCTCTAAGTCATAACCAAACCTGCCCCTGCAGGACATATGGATTCATTCTCTCGCATACGCACCTATCTCACGCGATACTATCGCATAGCTATCTTCGATAAACTCGAGGCGCTTTTTCATTCATTCTCACTCGCCGAAAAGACGATTTTCAGCATAGCGCTCACACTCATCACGGTCTCGACACTCTCACTTTTGGTGAAAATCAATGACACCTTCCTCGTCGAAATACCAGCGCACGGCGGCACTCTCCATGAAGGCATAGTGGGAACGCCACGATTCATCAATCCCCTCCTCGCAGTATCAGATGCTGACAGAGACCTCTCTTCCCTCGTCTACTCAGGTCTCGTGAGAGCGACCGCTGATGGACATTTCATACCAGACCTAGCATTGCGTTATTCGATATCATCCGATGGACTCGTCTATACATTCATATTGCGAGATAACGCAGTCTTTCAAGACGGTATACCTGTCACCGCTGACGATGTAGAATTTACCGTTCTTAGAGCACAGGATAGTATGCTCAAGAGTCCGAGACGACTCAATTGGGAGGGTGTAAAAGTAGAAAAATCTGGTGAAAAGGAAATACGATTTGTACTCAAACAGCCATACTCACCATTTATTGCAAATGCCACTCTCGGTATCATTCCCCAGCACATCTGGAAAACACTCGAGAGCGATCAGTTCCCTTTCAGCCAGTACAATGTGAATCCAATCGGTTCAGGCCCATACCGAGTCGAATCACTCACAAAATCAAAAGATGGTATACCGACATCATACTCACTACGCGCATTTGATCACTATGCCCTCGGCATGCCTTATATAGACG
>Ga0255338_1000718_pt1 | contig 86500 bp, 62 predicted proteins | sample MeOH1_35cm_T4_19_FD_203715 | JGI IMG/M metagenome (GOLD analysis project Ga0255338, IMG submission 203715) | Sandy soil microbial communities from University of British Columbia, Vancouver, Canada - MeOH1_35cm_T4_195 | ecosystem: Engineered > Artificial ecosystem > Sand microcosm > Unclassified ... | reverse complement strand
GGTAGTCCTCGAAGGGTTTCGGGTCGTGGCCGAACTTTTTGAGGAGGTTGGCGCCGTAGTTGCGGTTGTAGGGCCAGATGTCGCAGACGGCCTTGAAGCGGATGCCGGGGATCTTGAGCGCGGCGTTGAGCAGCACGCGGCCCTGGGCGCCGCAGCCGATCAGGGCGACGTTGAGCTGGGCCGAGCCGTCGGTGGCGGCCCGCAGGACGTGCGGAGCCATGATGGCCGCCGCGCCGAGCTTCAGGCTGGTGGAGAGGAAATCCCGGCGGGTGAAGGCCGGGGGCGTCGGGGTGGCGGGCTCAGTCATTTTTGTCCGGCCACAGGGCGAAGCGGTTGTGACGCACGAGGACCAGGGCTCCGGCGACGATGGCCACATGGATGGCCAGCCAGGCCACGCCTTCGGTCTCCTGCACGACCATCAGGCCGAAGGAGAGTCCCACGTAGACCAGTCCCATCAGGATCAGGGAACACCGGGTCTTGAGGCCGAGCAGCAGCGTGACGCCGAGCGCCAGCAGGATGTAGCCCAGCGACAGCGCGAAGGGCTTCGTCGCCCACAGCGGCAGGAACGACGCCCCCGTGATGCCCGTGGCCATCCGCGACATGTTTTGGTAATAGGCCTCGAAGGTGTAGCGCCCGCCCGACTCGAACTTCTCCAAGCCGGCCAGCAGGGCGCGCAGGCCGAGGAAAAGCCTCAGGATCAGGAAGGCGGCGGTGTAGTCGCAATTGCGCGGCGCCGGGGAGGAATCAGGTTTCATAGAGTAACGAGTGGAAAAGCGGCTTGATGGTAGGGAATGTTCTGGGGGAAGGGCAACATTGGCGGCGTATCAAAGGGTTCACCCCGATGAATGCATTTGCAGGCTCCGAGGAAACATTATCTATGAATCGTTGCCGCAATCAAAGGCAAGCACAGTGCTTGTCACGTCACCGTCAGTTTGGTTTTTTTCAACCACTCATACCTCCTCTTATGCCCCGTCCGATCACACTCTTCACCGGCCAATGGGCCGACCTTCCCCTCACCCAGCTCGCGCCGCTGGCCAAGCGCATGGGCTATGACGGCCTCGAGCTCGCCTGCTGGGGCGACCACTTCGACGTCGATGCCGCCGCCACGTCGGACAAATACCTCAAGGAGAAGTGGGCGGTCCTGCAGGACAACGGCCTCACCTGCTTCGCGGTTTCCAGCCACCTCGTCGGCCAGGCCATCTGCGACCTGATCGATGACCGCCACAAGTCCATCCTCCCGCCCGACGTCTGGGGCGACGGCGAGCCCGAGGGCGTGCGCAAGCGCGCCGCGAAGAAGATGGCGCTCACCGCCAAGGCCGCCCGCCGTTTCTTCAACGCCAGGCCCGGCGCCAAGGCCACGAAGGCCCCGGTCGTCGTCAACGGCTTCACCGGCTCCTCGATCTGGCACTCGCTCTACGCCTTCCCGCCGACCTCGCAGGAATACTGGAACAAGGGTTTCCAGGACTTCGGCAAGCGCTTCGGCCCGATCCTCGAAGAATTCGAGAAACAGAACGCCAACTTCGCCCTCGAGGTCCACCCGACCGAGATCGCCTTCGATATCGCCAGCGCCGAGCGCGCCGTCGCCGCCGTGAAAGGGCACAAGCGCTTCGGCTTCAACTACGATCCTTCTCACCTCGGCTACCAAGGCGTGGACTACGTGAAGTTCATCCGCACCTTCGGCCCGCGCATTTTCCACGCCCACATGAAGGACGTGTGGTGGGGCCACGGCGACGGCACGGTCGGCGTCTTCGGCGGCCACACCAGCTTCGGCGACGCCCGCCGCCACTGGGATTTCCGCTCCGTCGGCCGGGGCGACATCAACTTCGAGGAAATCATCGTCGCCTTGAACGACATCGGCTACGCCGGTCCGCTCTCCGTCGAGTGGGAGGACATCCGCATGGACCGCGAGCACGGCGCCACCGAGTCCTGCGCCTTCCTGCGCAAACTCGACTTCGCCCGCAGCCAGATCGCCTTCGACGCCGCCTTCGACAAGGAAAACCAGTAGGCAGGAAAGTAGCGAGTAGTGGGTAGTGAGTAGCGAGCATCACGCAGCGCACCTATTGCCCCTAGCTCGTTGCTTTTCAGGTCTACTCACTACTCGCTACCCACTACTCACTACTTCGAACACCATGACCCTCAAAATCGGAATCATCGGCGCCGGCGGCATGACCAACTATCACGTCCCCGGCTTCCGCTCGGCGGGCGCGGAAGTCATCGCCCTCTGTGACGTCAACCAAGCCGCGGCCCAGAAGACCGCCGCCAAGCACAACATCGGCCGCGTCTTCACCGACGTCGCCGACATGCTCAAGAGCATGCCCGAGCTCGACGCCGTCTCGGTGATCGTGCCCAACAAGTTCCACGCCCCGCTGGCGCTGCAGGCGCTCGCCGCCGGCCGCCACGTCTTCTGCGAAAAACCCCCGGCGCTCAACGCGAAGCAGATGGCCGCGATGCTCGCCGCCGCCAGGAAGGCGAAGCGCAAGCTCATGTTCAATTTCAACAACCGCGCCCGGCCCGAAAGCTACACGATGATGGACTACGTCCAGTCCGGCGCCGTCGGCACCATCAACACCTGCCAGGCCAAGTGGATCCGCCGCGCCGGCATCCCCGGCTTCGGCGGCTGGTTCACCACCAAGGCCCTTTCCGGCGGCGGCCCGCTCATCGATCTGCTCCACATGGTCGACCTCGGACTGTTCTTCATGGGCTACCCCGAACCCGCCCACATCCTCGCCCGCACCTACGACACCCACATCACCGACAAGGCCTTCAAGGGCCCGTGGGGCATTCCCGATGTCGCCCAGGGCACCACCGACGTCGAGGCCGCGGCGCACGGCTTCATCACCTTCAAGTCCGGCCAGGCGATGTCGTTCCAGGTCTCCTGGGCCGAGATGAACCAGCGGGAGGAAGTCTCGGTCGCCTTTCAAGGCACCAAGGCCGGCGGACTCGTCCGCCGACTCTTCGGAGTCGACGGCATCGACGCCACCGCCCAGGACGCCTGCGAACTCTACACGCTGGAGCACGGCCGCATGGTCAACCGCAGCATCGTCGTCCCCCCTGACGAAACGATGGGGCGCCTGCGCTCCGCCGTGAACTTCGTCCGCGCCCTCGAGGGCACCGAGCCGCCGCTCAACACGCCCGAGCAGGCCCTCTCGCTGATGAAGATCATCGACGGCGCCTACAAGTCCGCCGCCACCGGCAAGCCGGTGTCCCTGTAGCTTTCAGTGAAAGTGAGAGTGAAGGTGAAAGTGCCATTTCCTTAGCCGTAACGATGCAGTTGACCTGCCAGTTTCCTCTAAAGATGCGCATGCTAAATGGTGGAACCCGTCCTCCGGACGGGTTGTTGGACGCACGCCAAGGCAAACCGGTCCGGAGGACCGGTTCCACCTGTTTCCATCGCATCGTTCCGGCTTAGCCCAACTCCCATCGCCGACACTGCTTATTTATTGAATCGCCGTTCACCCACCCCTCGCGAGCACGCCCCCCTTTCACCCTCACTTTCACTCTCACTCCATCCTCCTCATGAAACTCAATCGCAAACTCCGCATGGGCATGGTCGGCGGCGGGCGTGGCGCCTTCATCGGCGCCGTCCATCGCATGGCCGCCCGTCTCGACGGCGAGATCGAACTCGTCGCCGGTTGCTTCTCGTCCGACCCAGCCAAGTCCAAGGCCTCCGGCGCCGACCTCTTCCTCGACCCAACCCGCGTCTACGAGGACTACGCGGAGATGGCCAAACGCGAGGCCGCGCTCCCGGCCGACCGGCGCATTGATTTCGTCTCCATCGTCACGCGCAACAACACGCATTTCGCCGTGGCCAAGGCCTTCCTTCAGGCCGGATTCCACGTCGTGTGCGACAAGCCCCTCTGCTTCACGCTCAAGGAAGCCCGGCAGCTCCGCGCGCTCGTGGAGAAGTCCGGCCGCGTCTTCGCCCTCACGCACAACTATACCGGTTATCCGATGGTCAAGGAGGCCCGCGACTGGGTCCGTGCCGGCAAACTCGGCCGCATCCTGAAGGTCGTCGCCGAGTATCCTCAGGGTTACGCGATCTCGGCCCTCGAGACCGCGGCCGACGGCGCCATCTCCAACTGGCGCATGGATCCCTCCGTCGCCGGCGTCTCCAATTGCATGGGCGACATCGGCACGCACGCCCACAACCTCGTGCGCTACGTCACCGGCCTCGAGATCGAGGAGGTCTGCGCCGAGCTTTCCACCTTCATTCCCGGCCGCCCGCTCGACGACGACGGCAACTGCCTCATCCGCTTCGCCGGCGGCGCCCGCGGCATCCTCTACGCCTCGCAGGTTTCCAGCGGTGAGGAAAACAACCTCAACATCCGCGTCTTCGGCACCAAGGGCTCGCTCCAGTGGTTTCAGGAGAACCCCAACGAGCTCATCTGGAAAAAAGCCGATGCTCCGCAACAGATCCACCGCCGCGGCAACGGCTACCTCGGCGCCGCCGCGCAAGGCGCCACCCGCACGCCCTTCGCCCACCCCGAGGGTTTCATCGAGGCCTTCGCCAACGTCTACCGTGCCGCCGCGACCGCCATCGCCGACTCCGTGGCCGGACGCAAGCCGCCCAAGGGAGGCTACGACTATCCGACCATCGACGACGGCGTCGCCGGCATGATCTTCATCGAGACCGTGGTGAAGAGTTCCAAGGCCGGCGCCCGCTGGGTGAAGTTCCCGCGGGTTTGACCGAAGTGTGGCTGCGGCTTCCAGCCGCAGATCTTCACCGGCTGGAAGCCGGTGCCTTTTAGCCATCCCATTGGTCGATGCCGTTTCCCCCACGCCAGCGTTGCCGGACGCCGTTCCCTCCCCTTACCCTTCCGGCATGAGTGAGAGAATGCGCCACGGATTGCTGCTCGGCCTCGTCGGCCTGGTCGCACTCGCGCTGCGCCTGGCCGATCTTTCCGCCCGCCCGATGCATGCCGACGAAGCGAACCAGGCCGTGAAGCTCGGCGAACTCCTCGAGACCGGTCGCTACGCCTTCGACCCGCGCGACCACCACGGACCCACGCTTTATTACGCCGCGGTGCCCGTCGCCTGGCTTCGCGGTCAAACCACCCTGGCCGCACTCGACGAAACGACGGTGCGCCTGACACCGGTGCTCTTCGGCGTGGTTTCCGTCGTGTTGTTGTGGTGGTTCGCGCAACCACTCGGCCGCTGGCCGGCGCTGGCCGCCGCCGCGCTCCTCGCCGTCTCGCCCACTGTCGTCTACTACAGCCGCTACTTTGTCCAGGAAACCCTGCTGGTCGCCTTTACGCTAGGCGCGCTTGTCTGCGCGCAACAGTGGTGGCGCACCGGCCTTGCGCGCTGGGCCTTTGCCGCCGGCGCCTGTGCCGGACTGATGCAGGCGACCAAGATCAGCGCGCCCCTCTTCATCCTCGCCGCCGGGCTCGCCCTGCTGGCGGCACGTCCTTCGCGGCCGGCCACGCCGCGCCCGGTCCGTGATCTCGTCCTGGCGTTCGCCGCGGCACTCGTTGTGGCCGCGCTGCTCTACTCTTCGTTCGGCACTCATCTCTCCGGCGTGTGTGATGCGGTCACCGCTTATGGTCATGCCTTTGCCCGCGGATCGGGCGAAAGCGGACACGACAAGCCGTGGTGGTATTATCTTTCGTTTTTCGGCGTGCATCGCTCGGGCGGCGTGCCCTGGGGTCAGCCGGCCTTTGCCGTCCTGTCTCTCGCCGGACTCGTCGTAGCCGTTGTTACCCGGAACAAGTTTCTCCGCTGGAGCGCGGTCTACGCCGTGGCCGTCATCGTTCTTCTCTCGGTGCCGGGCTACAAGACGCCCTGGCACACCGTGCATTTTGCCCCGGCCCTCGCTCTGCTCGGTGCCGGCGCCCTGGCCGCATTGCCCGGCTGGCGTTCCGCCGCGGTGCTCCTCACCGCGGTGCTCGCGCTGCAACTGTGGCAGGTCCGGCTCGCGGTCTTCCGTTATCCTGCCGACCAGCGCAATCCCCATGCCTATGTGCACAGCTCGCCCGACGTGCTGAAATACCGCCCGCTCGCCGACGCGGCGCTCGCCCGGCATCCCGGCGGAGCGGTGCGTGTCATCAGCGAGGAATACTGGCCGCTGCCCTGGTATCTGCGCGGCCTGCCGTCCACCGGCTACTGGCACACGCCGCCCGCGGACTGCGACGGGGCGTTGATCATCACGTCGGCCGAACAAGCCGGCGCCGTGCGGGCCCGGCTGCACGGCCGCTACCGCGAATCTTTCCTCGGCCTGCGCCCGGGTGTCATCTGCGTGCTCTTCACGCCCGAGCCATGACGCCGCGCCATTCCCTCGTCATCCCGGTCTTCAATGAGGAGGGCAACATCCTCCCGCTGGTCGAGGCGGCCGTCGCCGTGCTCGACCGGCTCCCCGGCGGTCATGAAATCATCCTCGTCGACGACGGCAGCACCGACGGCACCGACGCCGAGATCGCCACGGCCATCGCGCGCTGGCCCCAATGCCGCGCCCTCGTCCACCCGCACAACCTCGGCCAGAACCACGCCCTCCTCGCCGGCCTGCGCGAAGCCCGCGGCGCGATCATCCTCACCATGGACGGCGACGGACAGAACGATCCGCGCGATCTGCCGCTCCTCCTCGCCCCCGTCGAGGCGGGCGAACTCGACCTCGCCTGCGGCTGGCGCTTCGACCGTCGCGATTCGTGGCTGCGGCGCCGGATGTCGCGTCTCGCCAATGCCGTCACCCGCCGTGTGCTCGGCGACAACCTGCACGACAACGGCTGCCAGTTGCGCGCGATGCGGCGCGAGGTGGTCGGCGTGCTTTTCTCCTTCGACTTGCTGCAGTCCTTCCTCCCCGCCATCGCCGCAGCGAAGGGGTTCAAGGTCGGAGAATTCAAGGTGCGCCACCATCCCCGCGTTCGCGGACAGGCCAAATACGGCTTCCGCCAGCTCTGGTGGCGTCCGGCCCGTGCCATGTGGCGCCTGCGCCGCCGCCTGCGCCAATGAGCTACCGCGAATTCCAGCACGAGGCCATGGCGACGACCTTCGCCATCCACATCGCCGGCCACCCGGCGGAATATGCGCGGCAGGCATCCGCCGCCGCGTTCCGCGAACTCGACCGGATCGAGGACGAGCTCAGCCGTTTTGTGGAGTCCAGCGACATCGCCCGCGCCAACCGGCTCGCCTGCGGGGAAACCATCACCGTCGGCGACGATGCGCTCCAATGCCTGCTGCTCGCCGCCGGGATCGCCCAGGCCACCGACCGCGCCTTCGATCCCGCTTATGCCTCGGAACGCACCGCCGGGCAACCGGCCGATGCGCCGCCATTCACGCTCGATCCGGCCACCCACACCCTCACCTCGCAGGTCGCGCGGCTGCGCCTCGACCTGGGCGCCATCGGCAAGGGTTACGCCCTCGACCGCATGGGCGAACTCCTCGTCGAATGGAACGTCACGAGCGCCTGCCTGCACAGCGGCGGCAGCACGGTGCTGGCCCTGGCTCCCCCCGAGGGTCAGCCCGGCTGGCCGGTGACTCTCGATGCGAACGATTCCCGCCCGGCCTTCCCTCTCGCGCACGCCGCCCTGAGCGGCTCGGGCCTGACCGTGAAAGGCGAACACCTCATCGATCCGCGCACCGGCGCACCCGCCGCCCGCTCCACCCGCACCTGGGCGATGGCCTCCACGGCGGCGTTGTCCGACGCACTCTCGACCGCGTTCTTCGTCTGGCACGACGACGCGATCGCGGCGTTTTGCGCGGAACACCCCGAGATCGGCGCCGCGCTCCTCACGCCAGACGGAAAACTGCTCGCCCACGCGGCGCTGCGGGAAAAATCCAGATAGCCGGCGAACGAGCCGGACAAGCAGTCTCAATTATCGGGTGACCTTTCTCATGGTCGGCCGGTGGTTGTGCCGCTACCTTTCACCCACCCCACCCCCATGAAGAAGACCCTCGCGTCCCTGCTGATTGCGTTTGTCGGAGCAACGCTGCTCCCGGCCCAGCCCGCTCCCGCCGACCTCGCCTCGATTTCCCGCATCCGCACCGGCGTCAAGACCAAGCGCGTCTCCTCCGCCGACCCGACCGGCGGCAACGGTGACAACATCAGCGGCATCGCCCCCGGCGAGACCCGCGTCATCGCCGACATCAAAGGCGCCGGCGTGATCAACCACATCTGGGTCACCATCGCCCCCCGTCCCGACAAGCTCAGCCGCAGCGACATCATTTTGCGCATGTATTGGGACGGCAACCAGGAGCCCTCGATCAATTCCCCCATCGGTCCGTTTTTCGGCCAAGGCTGGAACGAAAGCTACGTTTTCATCAGCGCCCCGCTCGCGGCGGCCCCGGGCTCAAGTTCCCCGACCAGCGGCACGGGCGGCGGCGCGGCGATGACGAGCTACTTCTCCATGCCCTTCGCGCGCGGCGCCCGCATCGAGATCGAGAACCAGTCGGACCTGAAGATCGACGCGTTCTACGTATCCGTCGACTACACCGAGATGGAAAAACTCCCCGAGGACGCCGGCCGTTTCCACGCGTGGTTCAACCGCGAGGTCACCGAGGCCGACCCCGTGGTCGGCGAGAACGAGTGGACCACCTTCGCGCCGTTCGGCAAGAACCCCACGGGCGAGCGCAACTACCTCGTCGCCGACATCAAGGGCCGCGGGCACTTCGTCGGGTTGAACTACTACGTCCATTCCCCGTCCCCGATGTGGTATGGCGAAGGCGACGAGATGATCTTCATCGACGGTGACACGAAGCCGACGCTGGTCGGCACGGGCACCGAGGACTACTTCAACACCGCCTGGTGTCCGAAGGAGGTCTATATGCATCCCTATTTCGGCCTTGCCCGGGTGAACCGCGACATCGGCTGGCTCGGCCGCACCCATTGCTACCGGTTCCACCTCGCCGACCCGGTCTATTTCGACAAGTCGCTCCGGTTCACGATCGAGCACGGCCACGACAATGTGCTCACCCTGGACCTCGCCACCGTCGCCTATTGGTATCAATCCGAAGCGACCGGCGTGCCGCCGATCCCCGACAAGGCGGCCCGCGCGTTCATGCCGAACATCACCGACCAGGACATCCACCGCTGGCGCGGCGCCTGGCGCAAGCAGATGAGCGACGGCCCGAAACTCTGGGGCAAGGAAAAGCCCGAGGCCAAGAAACCCTGAACCCGATCGCCGGTTCCCGACATTGAATCCACGCATGCGCCCGATCAGGAAATTCCTCTGCCTGGCCACCTGTTGGCTGGGCGGGGGACTGCTTTTTTCCCAAACCAACGAAACGGAATTCACGCCACCCGGCTGCGTGGAATTCGCCTTCGAGCTTCCGGCTGCACCCGGCAATCCTTTCGAACGCGATGTCTGGGCCGAGGTGACGCCTCCCGGCGCACCAGCCAGGAATTTTCCGGCGTTTCACGACGGCGGCAATCTCTGGCGGGTGCGTGTTCGCGCCAGCGCGGCCGGGAAATATGAACTCGGCGCCATCAGCGAAAAGTCCGACGAGGTCGTTTCTCCGCTCGCCGTTTCCGCTGTCGGACCGCGCACGAAGGAATATTCGGATCCCCCCGCCCGCCCCGCTATCGGCATCGATCCGGCCAACCCGCGCGGCTTCCGTCGTGAAGACGGCGCCATTTATTATCCGGTCGGAATGAACATCGCCTGGGGGAAAGACTACTATTATCCCCGCGCCTTTGCCGATCTGGCCGAGGCCGGCGGCAACTGGACGCGTCTCTGGATGGCCCACTGGGGCGGCACGGATCTCAGCTGGCATGAACCCGAGGAAGGCCCCTCGCCCGCCCCGGGCCTGCTCGATCTGGACGTTGCCCGCCGGTGGGACCGCCGGCTCGCCGCGGCTGATGCCCACGGCATCTACGTGCAGATGGTCTTCCAGCACCACGGCCAGTTCAGCTCCGACGTGAACCCCTCGTGGCCGCAGCATCCGTGGAACCGCGCCAACGGCGGTTTTCTCGCCAATGCCGCGGACTTTTTCACCGATCCCACCGCGATCCGGCACACGCGCTGGAAATACCGTTACATCGTCGCCCGCCACGGCTGGTCGCCCGCGGTGCTCGCCTGGGAGTTGTTCAACGAGGTCCACTTCACCGACGCGTGGAAAAACGAGTTTCGCGAGGCCGACGTCGTCCGCTGGCACGCGGAGATGGCCGCCTGGATCCGCGCGAACGATGTTTACCGCCACCTCATCACCACCAGCACCGACAATCTCGGCGGCGGCGTGTGGCGGTCGATGGATTATTACCAGCCGCATCTCTACGCCGTGAACATGCTGGCGCACGCCCGCCGCTTTCCCGCCGTCCCCCGGCCGCCCGACAAGCCGCTCTTCTACGGCGAACTGGGCGACGACTCCCAATTTTTTGCGAACCCCGAGGACAAGGCCTCCGGCGCCGGCATCATGCCGCCGCTCTGGTCCGGCTTGATGGCCGATGGCGTGCTGCCGCCGCAGCCTTGGTATTGGGACCGCCTGCTCGGCAAGCCGCGTTGGGCGGAATACGTTTCGTGGGCGCAATTCATCCAGGCCGCCCGCCTGCCCGCCCGCCACACCGGGTTGCAGGAATTCACCCCGGTCGTGGAAACGGCCGCGCGAGTGCCCCACGTGCTGACCGCCGGAATGACCTGGGCCGAACGCGAGCCGCTCGATCTCATCGTGCCCGACGATGGCCGCGAGCCGGCCGCGCTCGCCGATGTGCCGGATTACTACGTGCCGCCGCTGCCGCTGCCCATGCTCAAGGGCCACCCGGACCGCGTGACGCTACGCTTCAACCGGACGCACGCCAGCAACCTGAAAATCCACCTCAAGGACGTCGGCGCGAAAGGCCCGACCCTGGCCATCGAACTGAACGGCGTCGAAGTCCGGCGCGAAACCTGGCCGGCCTACGAAAAGGTAAAGCCGGACCAACTGCGTCCGGTGGACCTTGCCTTCACCCTACCCGCCGGCCCGCAGATCCTGACGCTGCGCAACCTGGCCAACGATGCCTTCCGTCTCGGTCACATCGATCTCGACTCGGAACTGCCCGCCCTGGCCGCCGTCGGCCGTCGCAGTGAAAGCTTCCTGATGCTGTATGCCTGGCACCGCGGCGGCGTGACCTCCGCGCAACCGGCCGCGACCGCAACCGGCGAAATCCCCCTCGAAACCCTGCCCGCCGGACGCTGGCGCGTGACGTGGTGGAACATGACCGGCAGCGGAGCAGCAGCCGAGGAAACCATCTCCCACCCCGGCGGAACGTTCCGCCTGAAAACTCCGGCCATCTCACGCCACGCCGCGATGTTCATGGAACGACTGCCCTGATATCTTATGCGACTACGCACCCTCTTCCGGCTGTCCCTGCTTGTTGCCACCGCCCACGCGGCTTGGGCGACCACGCCCGTATCGTGGGAAGCCGAGTCCGGCAGCGTGAGCGGACAGGTGACGCCGCTCACGGACGCAAAGGCCAGCAATGGCGCGGCCTTGCATCTCGGACGCACCGGCCGCGTGGAATGGATGGTCGAGATGGCGGTGGCCGGACGCTACGAGCTCAATTTCCGCTACCGCACCGTTTCGGAGGCCAAGTGGCCGAAACTGTCGGTCAACGACCGCGTCCGCGGCCTCGGCCTGACCTCCACCTTCGGCGAGTGGCACGAATCGGCGGTGGTCGTCACCTTGCAGGCCGGCGCAAACACCATCGCGCTCGACAGCGCCGATACGCGCAAGCTGCCGGAAGCTCTGATCGGGCTCGATCTCGACCTGCTGCGTTTCACCGTGCTGCCCAACACCGAGATCGGGCCGCTCTATGAGATTCCCGAAATCAGTCCCCGCCAGGCCCGCGTGGATCTGCGCGCTCCCCAGCCGCTGATGTTTCTCCTCCGACGCAATGGTCACGCCGTGTCGCGTGTCACGCTGGCCGGCCTGGAACTCGCTCCCGTGTATGCCGATTATGCCGCGATCGAAGATGCCGTGCAGATGACGATTCCCGCCTCCGCGCTGGCCGGCGTGCCGGCCGGCCAGCACACCCTGCACGTGGCTTTCGCCGATGGCGCGGAAGTCACCGTGCCCGTCGAGGCGGGTTCCGCCTCACTGACCGCACCGTTGCTCATCGCCTCGATCGACGTCTCGCATGGAAAAGCCACGCTGCTGCGCCTGCCGGACGGCCAGATCGTGCTGATCGACTGCGCCCAGCCGGTCTATGCGGAAAGTCATGTCCTGCCCTTTCTCACCGCCCACGGCATCAAGCGCATCGACCACCTGATCATCACGCATTACCACGACGACCACGTGGGCGGGCTGGAACTCCTCAAGTCCCGGCTGACGATCGGTGCGATCCACGACTACAAGAGCTATCGGACCGGAGAGACGTTCCAACTGGGCGGCGCGGAGTGGTTCGTGCTGAACGCCTATGATGCCGGCGACGACGAAAACTCGCGCTCGCTGGCCCTGCAACTTACCTACCGGGGCTTCGTCTACTCCGATGGCGCCGACAACTACGGGCTCAACCAGCGCCTCGCGCTGGAGAAATTCCCCGGGCGGGTGCGCAGCCATGTTTACTACGGCAACCACCACTTCCACGGTTCGGTGGACGTGAATTACCTGCGCCGCACCGATCCCGTGCTTTTCCTCATCTCGGCCGAGGCCGCCGTCTATGCCCGCGCGGCGTATGCGGAGCATTTCGTGAAGGAGGTCGACGCCTACCTGAAGGCGCACAATGGCCGGCTGCGCGAATCCCTGCTGACGGCGGAAATCGGCAACACGCTCATCCGCGTGCATGATGCCGATCATTGGACCTACGAGACGCTGCCGGTCGGCGCGGTTTTCCCTGATTTCGATCCTCACTGAATCCGGATCGATGCAATTGCACCGCCAGTTTCCCCTGAAGAGGCGCGCACTAACTGGTGGAACCCGTCCTTCATCCTTCGCCAAGCCTTCGGACGACAGGCCGGGCGGGTTGTTGGACGCACGCCAAGGCAAACCGGTCACGGAGGACCGGTTCCACCCACATCAACTCCTAGGAAACAGCTTTTTGTAGGGGCGTCCCTCGTGGACGCCCGCGGGCGGCGTCAAGCGCCGCCCCTACAGAAACAACCCTGCTTGTTCCCGTCCGGAGCAAAACGCGTTTTGCGGGCAGGGGCTGCATGGTTCCGGATGAAGCCGCTCACTGCCGCCCCGCCCGCCTGCCGTCTCACCACTTCGCGAGAAGCGTGCCCGAGCTTACGGGAGCGAAGCGGAGCTCCTGCAGCTTCTCTCCCGGCGGCGCGAGCCGGACGGTGAATTGCAGGGGGCGCGAGAAAGTGCGGCCGTTGGAAGCAAAGCGATAGTCGACCGTGACCTGGCGCCGGCTGGATATTTGCGACCGGATGGTTACGGAAAGCGTGCCGTAGTGGGTGGGCATGTCGCGGAGGACGATCTCCTTCCCCTCGGTTAACCAGTCCGCCGGCACGGCGGGCAACAGCATCAGACCGCCGTCAGGCTGACCGAGATCGTCGCGGGTTTCGCTCAAGAAGGCCGAGCGCACGAGGGTGAGCGCCGCGCCCGCAACGGCACCGAGCGGCTCGGTGAAGGAGATGTGTCCCTCGAGATAGCGGTGGCCGTCATACATGCCGAAGTTCCAGGGCGATTCGCGGACGAGTTGCTCGTAGGCGGCGCGTTGCAGCCGGTAGGGGAAAAGCCCGGCGACCTCGGGGATGGTGTGGCCGTTGCGGCTCGCGGCATGAAGCATGAAAGCCTCGAGACCCGCCAACGCCTGCGAACGCAGCGCGGGGTCGCGCGTGGCCCGGTCGATCATGTGGCCGAGATAGCCGATGGCGTAGGCCGCATCGAGTCCGGCATAGAAGCGCGGCAACCCGGCCCAGAGCCCGCCGTGTTGTTCGGCGAAGGCGAACACCGACGCGTTGGGCTCGCGGGCATCGGCGGTGCTGCGAAAATCCAGTTCGAGAAACGAGGGAGCGAAAAGGTTCCAGTAATTGCCATAGCGCGTGGCCGTGAGGGCGTCGTAGGGGTCCTCGTTCCCCCCCTGCAAGGACGGCAGGGCGAGCGCGAACGGCACGAAGGCCGGCGACACGCTGCGATCCGTGACCGCGGCAAAGGCCTCAGAAAGCCTCTCGCGCAGACGGTCCGCTTGGACGGACAACACCCTGCCCTCCTCAACCAGAGCCGGGGATCCCACGAGGCGGAAGGCCTCCGACGTCGCCTGCAGTCCGCGCCAGCAGGCGGTGGTGGCGTAGAGGCTGGTGGCGGGATCGCGCACGTCGCCGCCGTAGATGTGTGGCGGCAGCAGGCCGCGCAGGTGCGGCGGGCGGTCGTCGTTGGCCGGCAGACGCACCCGTTCGGTCCACTCGGCGCAGGCGCGCATCGCCGGCGCGACCTGTTCGAGCCAGAGACGATCGTTGGTCAGCAGCGCGACGGTGGCGGCGACGAACGGCGCCGTGCCGTTGCGCGACTGGTGGTGGATGTTGGCCTTGTCGAGGTTCTCCGGCTCCAGCATGATCGCGGCCTGACGCCGCGCCTCGTCACCCCGGCCCCACAGTGCCTGTGCGATGACGGGCCAGCCTTCCTCAATGCCGAAGTAATATTGGTAGAAATACGCGCCGTAGCTGAGGCGGTCTTTCCCCTGATAATGAACGCGGGTGATGGTCGCGACCTGGCTTTGCCAGAGATCGATGCGCTTCTGCCACTCGGACGACGGCACGCGCACCTGCGCACCGGCGGCGAGCAGTTCCCGCCACGAGCGGCTGAAATCCTGCGCGGCCTCGTCAAACAAGCCGGGGGTGAAGGGCCCGGCCGGTTTGATCTCGGCCTGCGGTGTCTGGAGATGCACGCAACCCGAGGCGTCGGGCTCGAAGACCAGCAGTTGCTCGACCGGGCCGAGTGGATCGAGGGTGAATGCCTCGGCCGAGTCGAGAATGACGTTGCCCCACGCATCGAGTAGCGTGCGCTCCTGCTGCACGTAGCCCGGGGCGAGGGTGAAAAACGGCGCCGGAGTGCGCGGGCGCTTGGGCTCGTCCCAGTAATGCACATTGGGCCGGCGGCCGGCGCCGAGGGCCAGCCGCGTGCCGGCCGGGGCGTCGCGCAACTCCAGCCGCACAAAGACGCGAGCGACGTCGCCGGGGCCGACCCGGTGGGAGAAAAGCGTCTGCAGGACGGTCACACCCTCATGGCGCCATTCCAGGTTCCATTGCGGGAGCGTGGTGCCGCCGGCGGTCTTCACCCACTCCGTGCGGGCCGAGAGCGGCGCGGGCCGGATGAGCGTGTCCCCGATGAGCAGGGCCGGCGCGAACCAGTGGTCCTCCTTGTTCCACCTGGGCAGATCCTGGCTCAGCCAGGTGGTGAACCACTGGCCGTTCTGGAACGCGAAACCGGGATTCTCGTCGTGCAGGCTGGCGAGCAGCACTTTTTGAAAATCGAGCGGATAGGCGGCCGCCTCCAGCTCGCTCCAGGGGATTTCCCGCGCCGTGCCAGCGGAGATGATCGGGTCCGTGAGACTGCGGCGCTGTGTCTCGATCTGGGCGGAAGTCAGGTCGATGCGGCGCACGGCCTCGGGCAGCGCGGCACCAAACCCGCCGGTTTCGCGCAGCCGGTAGCGCGGGAGCGGGCCGGCGGCGGTCAGATCGACGGTGAGGAGCTGATCCCAGAATTTATCGCGGACCGGCGGGCGATCGAGCTTGAGCGTGTCACCGGCAGATCCGGAAAACGCGACCCGCTCGGCCCAGAGTTGCTGGAAGGGAGCGATGGGAATCGCCGCTGCAGCCGGTGTGCTTCCGGCCGGGGCAAACCGGTGGGAGCCGAAGCGGAGAAAACAAAGCGTGCCATCCGCGGGGCGAACAAGGCGGGCGGCGCCGTCTTCGAGCGGCAGCGTGGTCAGCCAGTCGGCGGACCGGGCCGGGCTGAGCGGGATCAGCGCCGCGGCGGCAAACAGCAGACGAAAAACGGACCTCTTCATGACGAGAGAAAACGGGGCAAGCGTGGCGGGGAGCAAGACGAGGGGAAGTCTCCGGGTTAAAAGCAAAACCCCGGGGATCTTCCCCCGGGGTTTGCTCACCCAAGCCGACGCATACCCCTGGAGTCGGGTTTAGAAATCAAACGTGTTCGTGATCGTCCACCGGTTCGGCTGCGGGATGCGGGCGGAGGCGATCTGGCCGTTGGGCTGGGCCGAGATGGCGATCAGGTCGTCCGTGCCGAAGACGTCCCGGACGTTGAGCTGGATGGACCAGCGAATCTTGTTGCGCATGATCGCACGCCCGTAGCGGAGCCACAGGTCGTAGTTGATCTCGTCGCTGCCGTAGTAGGGGTTCGACACGTCGTAGACGAAGGCGCCGGCGGCGTTCGTCTTGACCGGGAACCCGACGGCGACCTTGTCCTGCCAGCGGGCGGCGCCGCCGACGGAGAAGCCCTTGAGCCGGCCCGAGCGGAAGTCGTAGTTCGTGACGACGTTGAAGCGCCACTTGCGGAGTTCCTGCACGGGCGAGCCGTTGGCGGCGAGGGCGTTCAGGTAGGGCACATACATGTTGTTGATCGCATCCTTGCCGAGCATGGAGCCGGTGAAGCTGCTGAAGTAGGGAATGTCCTCGAAGCCGTTCATCGAACGGGTGCTGGTGGCGAGGACGCCGTCGCCGTCGGTCCAGAGCGGGAGGTTCTTCTCGATGAACTCGGCGAAATCCGAGCCGACGTTCATCTTCTCGGCCTCCTGCTTGGAGGCGTTGAAGGTGATGCGCCAGTTTTTCGTCGGGTTGTAGGTGCCCTCGAATTCCAGGCCCTCGGAGACGGTGTCGGCGATGTTGCCGACGCTGGCCGGGCGGGTGGCGGTGAAGTTGCCGCCGGCGGTGGGCTGCTGGAAATTCCAGGACGAGGCGAGCAGCGGATCGACCGGGCGGAGCCACTCCTCCTTCGTGCGCTGCTGGAACCAGGCGTTGCGGAAGGTGATCTCGGCGGCGGTGAGCGTGGGGTTCTGGTTGCCGGCCTGGGCCGGGTCGCTGAGGCTGGCGCGGACCGGGAGATAGCGCGGGTCGCTCGGGGTGAAACCGAACCACTTGTTGATGACGTTTTCGTTCACCACGTTGGAGCGCATGCCGTTCATGGCGCGGACGACGTCGTTGCCCGGCCAGAAGGTGTTGTAGAACGTGGCCGAGTCGTTCGCCTGGACGGTCTTGTATTTGTTGACGCGGAGCAGGAATTTGCCGTCCGCGAAGGAAACGGTGACGCCGTAGTCCTTGGTGGAGCCGGAAGGCGGCGCGAACGGACGGCCGTAGACGTCGGCGATGGTCGAGGATGGGCGGAAGTTCTCCGCCTGGTTGTAGGAGAGACTCAGATCCATGCCCCAAGGCAGCCGCTTCTTGATGAAGTCCGGGACGTGCGCGACGGCGGACCAGCTGAAGGTGGTGTCCTTGGCGTAGATGGTGGGGGTCTCCGGGAGCACCCAGGTGGGATCGTAGGGGTTGGTCTGGCCGGTGACGGGGACGGTCTTGGCCGCGCCGGCGTCGCGGAGACTGAACTCATCCTGGCGCCAGCCGAGGGTGCCGACGAGCTTGTCGTTGAGCAGGTAGGCCTGCCAGACACCGGACCAGCTCTTGGTGGTGTTGTTGGCCTTGGAGGCGCTGGAGTAGAGCTTGTCGAGACTGGTCTGGTAGTTGAGCACCGTCAGGCTGGGCTTGGCCCATTGGTTGATGCGCGCGTCATACACGAGGGCGGTCGTGGGGGACTGCGGGGTATGCACGGCGGTGAGCGCGCCGACGTTGGCCCCGGCCGGCGAGCTGAGGTTCGCGATGGAACCCCCGAGGTAGTGGATGGCGGCGTATTGCGGATACGACCGGGCGTTGACGTTGTTCGCGTAGGCGTTCAGGTCGAGGTCGTAGGCGTAACCGCTGTAGAAGCGGTTGAAGTTGCGGGCCTCGAGGTCGCTGTAGACGCCGGTGAAGACATGGCGGCCGAGGAAGCGGGTGAGGCCCTTTTTCTCGCGGAAGTCGGCGATGGCGAAGGCGGTGGCGCGATAGGCCTCGCGATCGCTCTGGACGATGCCGTTGCCGATGGAGTCGGAGGCGATGTAGGGCCGGCCGAAGTTCGGGTTGGCCGTGCCGTCGATCAGCTTGCTCTGCATGTCGACGAGGATGGTGGCGGCGTCGAAGCTGATCGTGTTGAAGTTGCGGCGCTCGAAATTCTGCTGGTCGTAGACGACCTCGAAGCCGAGCTTGTCGCGGAAGAAGGTCTGGCGGAAGGCCGCGTTGATGGCGTCGAAGTCGGCGCCTTCCCACTTGTTCGGGCCGTCGAGCAGCTTGTCGTAGAAGTTGAAGACGGAGGGGTCGCGGATCTCCTGGTATTTCCAGAGGCCGGTGTAGGCCTTGCCCGCGGGGGCAAACTGTTTGTTGAGGAAGAAGTCGGGCTTGCTGCCCAGCGAAGTGTAAGCGCCGACGGCGACCCAGGTGCCGAAGGGCACCCCGGCGGTGTTGACGCTGTTGACCATGGAGGCCGGCACGCCGTTGCCGCCCTGCATCGAGGAGTTCGGATCGGCGAAGACGGCCGCGACCTGGCCGAACCAGCGACCGGGCTGCGCGAGGTGCGCGGCGAGCAGCGGGTTCGAGGGGACGCTGTAATTGGTCGGATCGAGCGCGAGCTTGTCGAGGACGCTATACCAGACGGTGAGCCCGTCGTGCGGCGGGGTGATGCGCGGGCGGTTGGAGTTCTGGTTGCCCTTCTCATAGCCGACCTGGAGCTGGGTGAAGCCGTTTTTGAGCAGCTTGGGCTCCCACTTCAGCACGGCATAAAGGCGCTCGTCCTTTTCGTAGGCGGGTTCCTGCCGGTAATTGCGGACGTCGTTCAGGCCGATGACCCGGAGGCCCAGCTGGCCCTTGATGAGGGGCTGGTTGATGTCGACGACCTCGCGGTGTGATTCAAAGCTGCCATAGGAAAGCTGGCCCCGGTAGGCGGCCTTGCGGAGATCGGCGGTCTTGAGCTGGTTGTTGATGATGCCGGCGGGGCTGCCGAGACCGAAGAGGATGGCATTCGCCCCGCGCGAGATGTCGACGCGCTCCGTGTTGTAGGAATCCATGCCGATGTTGGTCGGGAAGAAATCGCGGGTGAGGTCGGCGCCGGCCAGGCCGCGCACGCGGGTGGACTGGTTGGGCGAGGCGAAATTGGCCTCGGGATTCGAGAAGGTGCCGGAGGCGACACCGGAGAAATTGCCCTCGAAGCCGCCGGCCTCGGTGTTGGTCGTATAGATCAGGAAGTCTTTCGCGTTGGTCGAGCCCGTGTCGGCGAGGAACTGGGAAGTGACCACCGAGACCGCGGCGCCCACGTCGCGGAGGTTGGTGCGGAGGCGGGAGCCGGCGAGCGTCTGGGCCGCCTGGTAGCCGGTGTCCTGCTCGGCCGTGACCACAAAGGGCGAGAGGGTGATGACATCCTCGTCGGCGACCGGCGACAGCCTTGTCTCCACGGGAATGGGCCGTTCCGGAACGACGGGAGCCGGCGTTGCCGGGTTGCCGGCGGTCTGGGCGGACGAGGTTGAAACGAACAGGAGCAGGCTGGCGCAAGGCAGCAGCCGGCGCGTGAACGTGGTCCACAGGGTGTGGCAGCGGTTCTGGGTGCGGTATTTCATGGTGGGGTCGGGTCAGAGTTGAGGCAGGAGGCAACAGCCGGAGAGCCGGCGCGGGTTAAGTATTATTGCCGGTTTCGGTCAGCCCGGTTTTTCTGCAAACCGGCTTCGCGGCGGACGGCAAAAAATCCGGCCGCACACCGGTCACTCCGGACACAGGGGCGCCGAACCAACAGGGCAATAGGGCAATCGGGGGCAACATCAGGTGAAACAGGCGAGAGGGGTATTTCCGTCCTAACATGCGGAGACTACTCGCAATCGCCCTCGCCGGAAATGAGTTCGGTTATACTTTGATTGAGAATGTTTGCGCGTTTCGCTCCGCCGCAAAAACACCGGCGCCACCCTCCCCCGGCCCGGTCATTTCCTGGCCTGCATCCGCTTGCGATAGGCGCCGGGGGACGAGCCGGTCAGGCGCTTGAACACGACGCACATGTATTCCACGTGCTCGAAGCCCGTGAGCTCGGCGATCTTCTTCATGGGGAAGGTGGTCTCGATGAGCAGCTGGCGGATCTTCGCCACCTGCACGCGGCGGATCTCCGCCTGCGGCGAGCGCCCCAGCAGCCGGCGAAATTTCTTTTCCAGCTGGCTGCGCGAGGCGAAGGCCGATTTCAGCACCTCCTCGACGGTGATGCCCTGGCAGGCATGCTCGCGGATGTAGCTGAGCGCGGCCGCGATGTTGCGGTCGTCGATGGCGAGAATGTCGGTCGAATGCCGGGCCGTCACGCCGATGGGCTCGATGCGGAAATCGGGCTGAGCGATTTTTTTGCCCTGCATCAATTGCGCCAGCCAGTCGGCGGCGAGGTAGCCGGATTGAAAGGGGTTCGTCGCCACGCTCGACAACGCCGGATAGGCGAGTTCGCAGCGGATCGGGTCGTTGTTGCTGCCCAGCACCGCAATCTCCTCCGGCACCAGCAGGTCCGCCGTCTGCGCGGCGCTGATCACCTGAAGGGCGCGGAGATCGTTGCACGCCATGACGGAAGCCGGCTTCGGCAGACTCCGCAGCCACGCGGCGAGCGCGGAAATCTGTTTCTCGTCCCAGAACGGCGTCAGGTCGCCGGGGTAGTCGACATCAAAGACGTTGCACCCGTGGCCGGCCAGCCGCAGGGCCTCGACGAATCCGTCGCGCCGCTCGCAGGCCCAGCCGTCGTTGCGAAAGCCGCAAAAGCCGAATGACTTGTAGCCGCGCTCGAGAAAATGCTCGGCGCCGAGGTGGCCGAGCGCGACGTTGTCCGGCCGGATCTTGGGCACGCCCGGAAACACCGCCGTGTCGTTCAGGTCGACCAGCGGCAGCTTCAGTTTCCGGCAGGTCTGCACGAGCGTCGGCGTCGTGTGGCGGCTGATGATGCCGTGCCATTTCTTGCTGCGCAACCAATGGGGATCCTGCTCGGCCCGCGCCTCGTCATCGAGGAAAGCCGCCCACGGCCGGTGCGAACGTTCGTAATGCGCGATGCCTTTCAACATCGCCGTGCACTCCTCGAAGCGCGTGAGGAAGACGAGCAGCACCTGGGGTCTCATTCCATTTCAACCTGCCGGTTGCCGCCCGGATACGCAAGCATCCGCGCAGCCGCGAGATCAGGCGGCTCCGCCCGGCAATCTCCGACCGCATCGATGCGTTCAGCGACCGATCAAGGTCCGGTTGGCCCGGATGAGGGCGAGACGCTGATCGACGGCCCGGCGGGTCGTGAGAGCGTCCTCCGGCGTGTGGAGACACCAGTCCACGAGCTTCGCCACCGTCGAGCGGGCCACGTAACAGCGCGTGTCCGAGCCGCCGTAGTAGATGAGCACGGTGCGCTGCCTGTCGGGCAGTTCGACCCAGCCGTTGGCGAAGGTGACATTCGACACGTCGCCCAACCCTTCGCCGCCGTAAGGTGCGAGGAAATGCCCGCCGGGACGTGCGATGACCTTCGAAGGGTCCTCGAGCGAGGTCATGAACAGGTAGAGCACGTAGCGCAGACCGGCCGCGCAGGCGCGCACGCCGTGGGCGAGATGCAGCCAGCCCTGCGGCGTCTTGATCGGGACCGGACCCTGGCCGTTCTTCACTTCCTTGATCGTGTGGTAGGCGCGACCGTCGATGATCTTCTCGGGGCCGGTGACACCGGTCGTGATGTCCTGGCACAGGGTCCAGCCGATACCCCCGCCTGAGCCGACATCGATAAAGCCGTCCATCGGACGCGTGTAGAACGCATACCGGCCGTCCACGAATTCCGGGTGCAGCACGACATTGCGTTGCTGCGAGGCGGGCGTCCTGAGATTGGGCAGGCGCTCCCACTTCTTGAAATCCTTCGTGCGGACGACGCCGGCCTGCGCCACGGCGCTCGAGAGATCGCCGGGCTTGGCGGCCGGATCCCTGGCCTCGGCGCAGAACACGCCGTAGATGCAGCCGTCCTCGTGGAACGTGATGCGCATGTCGTAGACGTTGGTCTCCGGCTCCAACTCGGGCAGGTCCACGGGCTCGTCCCAGAAGCGCCAGCCGTCGATGCCATTGGCGCTCTCGGCGATGGCGAAAATGCTCTTGCGGTCGTAGCCCTCGAAGCGGACGACCAGATGCACCTTGCCGCGCCAGAAGAAGGCGCCGGGGTTGAGCGTGGCGTTCACGCCGAGACGCTCCATCAGGAACGGATTGGTCCGCGGATTGAGGTCGTAGCGCCACTCGATCGGCGCGTGCCGGTAGGTGATGGCCGGATAAAGGAAACGGTCGAACACGCCGTTGTCCCACTCGGGGTCCACGGGATTCCGACGCGTAAGGAATTTCTCATGCTTCGCGCAGAGCTGCTTGAGGCGTTTGGACCAGGCGGCGGGAGCCTTGATCTTGGGACAGGAGGCTTTCTTGTTCATGGGAAAATGGATTCGGCGTGATCGCTGCGATCCGCGGTCACTGTTTCGTCGCCACGACCTGCCGCCGGCTGACGGCTTCCAGCCCCATCCGGCCGTTGTGATAGGGGCATTTCCAGAAACCGACCTTTTCGAAGGTTTCGATCACCCTGCCCTCCCGGGTCACGCCGCGAAACCACTCGCCGTGCCGCCGGTCGATCAGGTGCCGCTCGATGAAATTCCAAGTCTTCTCCGCGGCCGTGAGGTAGCGGTCTTCGCCGGAAAGCTGCCATGCATTGAGAAAGCCGACGACCGCCTCGGCCTGCGGCCACCATTCCCGCGTGTCGTCGATGATGCCGGTCGGGTCACCGAGGTTGAAGATCGCCCCGTCGGTGTCTGTGCCCTCCGCGATGGTGACGTCGGCAATCTTGCACGCGATCCGCGTGATGCGGGTCGTGAGCGCCGCGTCGCCCAACACGTCGGCCGCCCGGGAAAGCAGCCACGCCGCCTCGATGTCATGTCCATAGGAGATCTTGTCCGAGGTCGGCCGCCAGTCATGGGTGAAAAACAGGCCGAGATGAAACGTCCGGGGATCGACGATGCGGGTCAGCATCACCTCGACGAGATCGCGCAAGGCCCGCCTCAATGCGGCATCGGGCCACACGGTGAGCAGCCGCGTGAAGGCTTCCATGACGTGCAGCATCGTGTTTTGCGACTTGGGATCGTTCTGGTCCACGGTGCTCAGGCGCAGGTCAGCGATGGGCGACCAGTCGCGCGCGAAGGCCTCGAAGTAACCGCCGTGGGCAAGGTCCTGCGCCTGTCGTTCAAGCCGGTGAAAGACGGCGATGGCCCGGTCGAGCGGCTCGGGCCGGCCGGTGGCGGCATGGTATTCGGCGAGGGCATAGATCGCGAAGGCCTGTCCGTAGACCTGTTTGCGATCGCGCGACACGCGGCCATCGGGCGCCACCGACCAGAAGAAGCCGTCGTGCAGCGGATCGTGGTAACGCTGCATCAGGTCCGCATAGGCCAGGTCGGCCATGGCCAGACAGGCCGGATCGCGATAGTGGCCGAAGGCCGCGGAATAGGTCCAGAGGATGCGGGTGGTCAGCAACGCCCCGCGCTCGACGGTCCGGTCGGGCACGAGGTCGTTGCTGAGCGCACCGACAAAGGTGCCGGCGGCGCGATCGGCGACGCGCTCGATCCAAAATGGCAGGATGTTTCCGCGCAAGTCGCCCTCGATGCGGTCGATGAATCCCGGGACAGGCATGGCGGGGCGGCGGTAGCCGGGCCGGCTCAGGCGGAGGCGACGCCGGCGGCTTCGCGGCGGCGTTTGAGCTCGGCGTTGATCTCGGCCATTCTTTTTTCCGTCAGCGGGTAAAAAAGGAATATGCCGATCGAGAGCGCGCCCAGGACCGCCGGGTAGATGCTCATCAACCGCACCAAGCTGCCCTTGACGGCTTCGCCGGGGACCGTGTTGGCCTGGAAGCCGACGAACTGCAGCAGCTGGAAGGCGCCGAACGCCGCGAGAGCCCAGCCGAATTTCTGGCTCATCGTCGAGGCGGAGAAGACGAGCGCGGTCGTGCGGCGGCCGCTCTTCCATTCGCCGTAATCGGCCGTGTCCGCATACATGGCCCACATCAGCACGGGCAGCGGCGCGCCAAAGAAGCTGCCGACGATCTCGAGCGTGAAGATCATGCCGAGCTGGCCGGGCTGGAGGAACAGGTAGGCGACATAGTTCACGATCTGCAGGGCGAAGAGCGCGATGAAGAGGCCCTTCTTCGGAAACCTGTGGGCCACGAGGCTGACCAGAATCACGCCGCCGACGGAGGCGGCCTGGCCGAGGGTGTTGAAGGCGGAGACAAGTCCGTCGAGCGTGAAGGTGCGGCCGAGAAACGGCAGCGCGGTCTCGGGCACGCCGTCGTAGATGTAATACTTGAAATAATGGGTCGAGACCGAGCTGCGCAGGGCGATGAAGAGGATCCAGGTCAGCGTGGTGGCGAGCAGCAGCAGCCAGGCTTGGTTCGTCACGAGGTATTTCAGGTCGCGCCGGACGGAGGTGTCGGTCTCGGGCGCGGGTTTGATGCGCTCCTTGGTGCCGAAGACGGTGATGAGGAAGAAGCCGATGGCCACGATCCCGACCACGATGAAGGCGAGCTGCCAGCCGCGCTGCGGGTCGGCGCTGCCGCCGAGGGCCGACACCATCGGCAGGAGCGTGGCGGAAATCACCATGCCGGCGGAGAACGCGAAGATGAACTTGATCGAGGACAGGCGCGTGCGCTCGACCGGATTGCTCGTCATCACCCCCATCAGGGCTGTGTAGGGGATGTTGACGGTGGTGTAGAGCATCATGAGGGCGTTGTAGGTGAGATAGGCCCAGATGAGTTTGCCGGTCGCGCCGAGGTCCGGCGTGGTGAACGTGAGCACGCCGAAGAACGCGAACGGCACGCAACCAAAGAGGATGAATGGGCGGAATTTGCCCCAGCGCGACTCGGTGCGGTCGGCGAGCATGCCGATGATGGGATCGTTCACGCCGTCCCAGATGCGGCTGATGAGCAGCATCGTGCCGAGCGCCCCGGCCGTGAGACCGAAGATGTCGGTGTAATAGTAGGGCAGATAACGCATGAACGTCTGCCAGTAGAGGACGGACGCGAAATCGCCGCAGCCGAAGGCGAGCATTTCGCGGAAAGGAAGCTTGGGGTCGGGCTTGATCATCGGAGGGATGAGGATGCGGCGAGAGCCAGCCGGATCAAACCTTGCCGCGCCGGGCCTCCAGTTGCGCACGGATCCCGGCCATTTTTTCCTGGGTCAGCGGATAGCGCCGCAGGAACAGAAAGGCCAGGCAGACCCCGGTGATCGGGATGCCGGCGAGCATGGCCCGGATCCAGAAGATCGACTCGGGGCTCTGCACGGCCCGGTCGGCGGAGAAACCGGTCAGGGCCAGCACCTGGCCGGAAAGAAAATAACCGAAGGCATTGCCGGCCTTGTTCATCCAGGAGCCGCAGGCGGAAAAGGCGCCCTCGCGGCGCTTGCCGGTGTTGAGCTCGTCGTAATCCATGATGTCCGCGCCGATGGTCTGATCGAGCATGTAGTAGCTCGCGGCCACGAAGGCCATCGAGCCGGACGAGAGCACCTGCAGCCACGGCAGCGACGGTGTGTAGAGGAACCAGGTGGCGGCATACGCGGCGAAACCGACGCCGCAGGCCAGCAGCATGGAGGGACGCTTGCCGATGCGGCGGCAGATCCACGCCAGCACGGGCGGGCCGATGAAACCGCCGATCATCCACGCGGCTCCCATCACCCCGTTCCAGTTGTTGCCCGACTTGGTGTCGCCACCGGCGACGTGGTAGACGGTCGCATAATAGCCGAGCGAACCGACCATGCTGGAACCGACCGAGAAGCTGAGACCGGCGAACAGTTTCAGCCGGAAGGGCCGGCACTGCAGGGTCTCGTAGATCGATTCCTTCAGCGTGACCTTGTCGGCCTGGCGCGCGGCGACGCCGGCGTAGTAGCGCTCCTTGACGTTGAAGAACACGAGCAGGCCGTTGATCAGCATCAGCGCGCCGAGGATGCCGCAGAAGACCTGCACCCCGAGGAGAATGTCCTGTTTGCCCGTGACGGCGTTGGTGAAGAGCGCGAGGTTCGTGAACGGCAGGCCGATGAAGAAGGCGATCTCGAAGAATTTCTGGATCACCATCTTGAACGTCATGACGCTCGTGCGCTCGTGGTAGTCGGGGGTGAGCTCGTTGCCCAGGCTCTGATAGGGCATGTTGAAGCAGCTCACGAACGGGATGTAGACGAGGCTCGAACCGAGCATCCACCAAAACAGCTGGTGGCCCGTCCAGCCGGACGGCACGAAGAACAACAGCGGCAGGCCCACGCCGGCGAACACCGATCCGACCAGGATGAAGGGCCGGCGGCGCCCGAGCCGGGTGCGGGCGTTGTCCGACATCCAGCCGAAGAAAGGATCGGACATCGCGTCGACGATCCGGATCAGCATCAGCGCCAGCCCCACCAGCTGCGGCGACAGGCCGAGGAAGATGTTGAAGACCGGATAGGCCAGGTTCGGGTAAAGCCAGTGGCCCCACATGTCGATCGAGCCGCCGAGGCCGTAGGAAACCTTGGTGCGCACCGGCACGCGGTCTTCGGGAGCGGTGACCGCGATCGCCGCGCGGGCGGAGGCTTCGGCTTTCATCGGACGCGGAGAGACCGGCTCAACGCTTCAGCGGATTCTCTTTCACGAACCGGATGATCTCGGCCGCGTCACCGAAACAGAGGGCCGTGACGGTATCCGCCGCTCCGTAATAAATGGCCAGCCGGCCGGTCGCGCTGTCGCAGAGGCAGCCGACCGGGAAACACACACCCGGCACAAACCCGGTCAGCTCGTAAGGCGCCTCCGGGCAGAGCAACGCCTGCTTGGCGGAAGCGACGACCTTCCACGGTTGTTCGAGGTCGAGCACCATCGCGCTGATCGAGTAGACGAAGCCGTTGCAGGTGCCGGTGACCGCGTGATAGATGAGCAGCCAGCCCTCGCTCGTCTCGATCGGCGAAGGACCGGCGCCGATCTTGGTGCCCTGGAACCACGGCCAGCCGCGGCCCAGCACGTGGCGGTGTTTGCCCCAGTGAACCAGGTCGGGGCTCTCGCTCGTGAAGATGTCGCCGAAAGGCGTGTGGCCGGTGTCGGAGGGCCGGCTGAGCATGAGATACTTGCCGTTGACCTTGCGGGGAAAAAGCACGCCGTTGCGGTTGTAAGGCAGAAAGGCGTTTTCCAGCTGCTCGAAATGCACGAAGTCGGTCGTCTTCGCCACCCCGATGGTCGGGCCATGGTAACCGTTGCACCAGGTCACATAATGGACGCCGTCGATGAGCGTGACCCGCGGGTCATAGGCATACTCGTGCGCGATCACCTCGGCGTCCCCCTTGAAGTCGATCGGTTTCGGTTCGAACGTGAATTTGCAGCCGTCGGGACTGCGACCGACGTGCAGGTGCGGCACGCGATCCATGCCCTCGGTGCGGAACACGCCGATGAACCCGCCCTGCCAAGGCACGACGGCGCTGTTGTAGATGCCGGTGACATGCGGCAGCGGGCGCCGATCGATGACGGGATTGGCGTCGTAGCGCCACAACAGGTCGGTGTTGCCAGCCGGGCGGGGCTGCCAGGGAATATTGGGGAGGGCGGATCCGGTGATCTTGAGTTTCATGAAAGCGGAAAAGACGGCGCCGGTTATTTCAGCCCGAGGGTCCGAACGATCCAGGCCTGGATCGCGTCCCATTGTTCGGGGGTGTAGCTGTGGGCGAGTTCCAGCGTGAGCCCGAGTTCCTTCGGCGCGGTGATGACGTTGTAAGCCGCGTAGATCGAGGTGGGCGCGCAGACATCGTCGTTGTAGCCCCATGTGTAATAGCCCGGCACTTTCAACCGGCGCGCGAAGTTGACGGTGTCGTAATAGGACGTCGTCGCGATCCTGGCCTGGGCGCCGGGTTCACCGGGTTCGAGCAGCTTCTGAAACGGCCGCGGCCAGCCACCCGCGCGCCCGTGCAGGTCGCCGGTCACATCGCAATAGCCCGGATGGGTGACGGCCACCGCCGTGACCCGCGGGTCGAGCGCCGCGGTCGCGATCGAGAGCTGGCCGCCCTGGCTGGCCCCGGCGACAAGCAGGTTGGCGCCATCCCACATCGGGCGGGTGGCGAGAAAGTCGTTGGCCCGGACGCACCCGAGATAGACGCGGCGGAAATAATACGCCTCGCGGTCGTCGAGATTGAAAAACTGGTAGCGGTTGAGGGCGCCGGCGCCGAGTTGGTCGTAGACCTCGGCCGGCAGGTTGACCGGAATGCCGTGCACGCCGATCTGGAGCGTGATGGCGCCGAGCGCCGCCGTGTCCTTGTCGCCGGTGTAGGGCCGCACGCCCGCGCCTGGCACGCGGAGGATCGCGGGGTATTTGCCCGGCGACTTCGGCTCGCACAGGATGCCATAGACGCGGGCCTTGCCCTGCCAGGATTCGCCGAGGTTGCGGAAGCTGACGTGATAGACGTTCACCTTGTCCGTGCAGGCCTCGGGCAGGAGGGTAAGGCGCGGCTCAAGCGGGATTTTCGCCAGCGCTTCCTTTCCGGCCTGCCAGAATGCGTCGAAGTCCGCCGGCTCGGTCTGTGTGGGCACAATCTTCTCGGGAGAAAAGGCCGCCGTCGCCACTCCACGCGACTTGCGGCCGGCGATCGTCGTCTCGACCGTGCAGCGCAGGAAGCCCGGGGCCGGCATCGTGCCGCCCTCGATCACCAGGCCGTCCGACGGCACGAGGGCCGTGCGGCTTTCGGCCGGCCGTCCCTCGGGGCCGGTCGTGTAAGTGATGCTGGCGCCCTCGATGGGCTCGTTGTCCGCCATGACACTGACGCGAAAGCGCGCCGGTTCACCGACGACATAGGTCCAGTCGCGATGGTCGGGTGCGACCCGCACCTGCACGGTGGCGACGCGGCGCGTCGCCTGCGACGGCACGGGGGTGATCTCCACACCAGCCGACGGACGGACGGCCAGCAACAGGCCGGCCATCGCGAGGGGCAGCGCGCGGAAGACAGGGGACAGAAAAACCAGCGGGGGCATACCCCCACTCTATCAGACCACGCGAACCTGTTAAGGAGATTGGTTGTCCGGCACTTGAGAGTCCAAGTCCGCCCCGTTCACCGCGCCAGCACGGGCGTCAGCAGCTTGGTCCAGAGGGCGTAGCCGCGGGAATTCATGTGCAGCATGTCGCCGACAAAAAGCTCCGGCCGAAACGCGCCCTGCGCATCGAGCATGTCCGGAAAGACGTCGACGAAAGTGCAAAGCGGATCCTTCGTGCAGGCCGCCGCGATGAGGGCGTTCGCCGCCCGGAACTTCTCCATGGCTTTCGCCCGGCTGGGGCTCGGCTTGCACGAGATGTAGATGAGCCGCGCCTCCGGCAGCGCCGCGCGCAGCTTGGTGCGGAACCGCACGAAATCCTCGACCAGTTGCGCAGGCGACTTGTTGCCGCCGGCCAAGTCGTTTTCCCCCGCGTAAAGCACGACGGCGCGAGGCCGGTAGGGCGCAACGATCCGGTCGAAATAGTAAACGCTGTCCTCGAGGTGTGATCCGCCAAAGCCGCGGTTGATCACGTTCCGACCGGGAAAATCCTCGGCAAGCGTCTTCCATAGCCGGATGGAAGAGCTGCCGACAAACACGATGCCGCCCGGCGCCGGCGGATGGGCCTGGTCGGTCTGGGTCAGCTGGTCGATCTCCTTCAGCCAGCGCTCCGGCGCGGCCATCGAGGGCGAGGCCAGCCCGATGAACAGCACCACCGCCAGCAGCAGTCGGTGGGAAATGGACAGAGCCGGCAAACGGAAAGAAGGCGGATTGATGGTGGATGTGGCATCCATTGTTTGAAGTAGCGTCAAAGCTCATGTTTCCCCTAGCGAAGAGCAATGGCACAGCAAGAAAAGATATCGCCAGCCGAATCGGACTGGACGGAAAAAGGAAGGCTCGCTCCAAGGCTTCTGCTCATTTCCCTCCCCAAGGGTGTCGGTGGATACAATTTTTACCCCTCTGCCCCACGCAAACAGACTTTCTCCTCTAATAGAGAGAAGTGGAGGTGCGGGGCGGAATCGAACCGCCGAATAGAGCTTTTGCAGAGCTCGGCCTTACCACTTGGCTACCGCACCGTCAGAAAACGAGCGCGCAACTTGGGTCAAAATTCCTCGTTCCGCAAGAACTGAAATTCAACACCGCCCGACTTCCCCGCCGATCTTTTCCAGCTCATCCACGGGTATCCCTCTCCGCGCCTGGCACCGCGCCCGGCAATCGAGATTCCTCGCCAGGCTCGGAATGACCGCAATGCCCAGCGGAACCGGATGAGTGCCCTTGCGTGCGCATCAGCGGTCAAATGAAGTGATCGGGATTTTCGACTGTCGGGTGTGTTTCGCAGACTGTGGTTTCTCCCCAGCATTCAGGCTAGACTCCCGGCGTCCCTTTACGGTTAATCCCGCATGGCCTGCACCGTTTTCACCATCGCCAACCAAAAGGGCGGCGTCGGCAAGACCACCACCGCGATCAACCTCGCGGCCGCCCTCGCCGAGCGCAAGATCCACACCCTCGTCGTGGACCTCGACCCGCAGGCCAACGCCACCAGCGCCCTCGGCATCGAAAAACAGGAGGGCAAGAGCCTCTACGGCCCGCTCCACGGCGAAGGCAGCGCTTTCGAGATGCTCACTCCCACCGCCTGGCCGCACTTGGCGATCATTCCGTCGGAACAGGACCTCGCCGCGATCGAGATCGAGCTGGCCCAGCAGCAGAACTACCTCATGCGGCTGCGCTCCGTGCTCGAACCGATCCGCAACTCGGGCGGCTACCGCGCCATCATCATCGACTGCCCTCCGGCCCTCGGCATGCTCTCGATGAACTCCCTCGCCGCCGCCGACCACCTGCTCATCGCCCTCCAGTGCGAATACATGGCCCTCGAGGGCCTCGGCCAGATCCTCAAGGTCGTCGACCGGCTCAAGCAGGCCGGCGTCAACTCCACCCTCGATGTCGGCGGCATCGTCATGACGATGTTCGACAGCCGCATCAACCTCGCCAAACAGGTCGTGGAGGAGGTCCGCACGCACCTGCCGGACAAGATCTTCGAGACGCTCATCCCGCGCACCGTGCGCCTGAGCGAGGCGCCGAGCTTCGGCAAACCCATCTTCGCCTACGACCCGCACGGCCCCGGCGCCACCGCCTACCGCGCCCTCGGCGCCGAGGTGGCGAAACGGTTCGACCTGATGGGGAACGGGGTTCCCCGGTAGCGAGCATCGGGTAGCGGGTAGTGAGCAGAGGAAATTTGCCTTCGCTCGTCTTCTGCCTACTCACTACTCGCTACCCACTACTCGCCCTGAGCCATGCTCGCCGCCTTCACCAAATATGCCGCCGCCTTCAACGTCGGCCTGCAGAGCAATCTCGTCTACCGGGTTAACTTCGCCGTGCGGGGCTTCTTCTCGTTCTTCCACCTGATCGTGGTGTTCATCCTGTGGACGGCGGCCTACGCCGGCAGCCCCGCCATCGGCGGCTTCAGCTTCGCCCAGACCTTCACCTACTTCGTGGCGCTCATCGTGGTGCAGTTCATGATCGGCGCCTTCAACGAGGATTACCAGATCAGCGAGGAGATCCGCAACGGCCTCATCAACCAGTTCCTGCTGAAGCCGGTCAATTACTTCGCCTACCGTTTCAGCATCTATGTCTCGGCGCGGTTCGTCACCGGCCTGCTCATTCTGCTGCCGCTCCTCGTCACCTATCCCCTGCTCAAGGACCATCTGGCGATCCCGCACGATTGGTGGCGGCTCGGCCTCGGGCTGCCGGCGCTCGCGATGTCCGCCCTTATCCAGTTCGGCATCGCCTATTGTTTCGGCATGATGAGTTTCTGGTTCCTGGAAATCCAGGGCATCGTGATCCTGTCCATGGCCCTAGAATCCGTGCTGGGCGGGCAGATCTTCCCGCTCGACCTGCTCCCCGAGTGGCTCTTCCGGATCTCCCAGTTCCTGCCCTACTACTACCAGATGTATTTCCCGGTCGCGATCTTCACGGGCCGGCTCAACGACCCCGCTGCCATCATCACCGGCCTCGGCATCCAGGCCTGCTGGGTCGTCGTCATCCTCGCCCTCGGCCAGTTCCTCTGGACCCGTGGCCTCCGCCTCCACACCGCCGTCGGGGGATGAAGTATTCATGATTTAGGATGTATGATATATGATTTTCAATCACACCATACCCGGACGGGCAGCGAGACAGGTGCCCTCCCGCGGACTTCTGCCAGTCATAAATCAAAAATCATAGATCAAAAATGACCTTGGCCCGCTACGCCCGCATCTGGGCCGCTTCCGCCCGCTACGCCATCACCCGGACGTTGATGTTCCGCGGCGATTTCTTTATCTGGGCGCTGGTCGAGCTGTTCTGGATGACGGTCAACGTGCTCATGGTCTCGGTCATCTACGCCCACACCGACACCGTCGCCGGCTGGACCAAATACGAGATGATGCTCCTCGTCGGCACCTCGATGCTCATCCAGCGCTTCCTGATGGGTTTCTTCTGGAGCAGCATCTTCGAGATGGGGCGCAACATCCGCAGCGGCTACTTCGACTTCTTCATCGCGCAGCCAGGCAACGTCATGTTCCTCGCCACCACGCGCAAGCTCGACCCCGACAGCCTGGTCAACTCGCTCGTCGCCGGCGCGCTCGTCGTCTACTCGGCCCGGCAACTCGGCCTGCACCCCGGGGCGCTGGACATCGCGCTTTACGCGCTCCTCGTGGTCTGCGGCGTCATCATCCACTATTGTGTGCTCGTGCTGTGCATCACCCCGGCGTTCTGGATCACCAGCGCGCAGGGCATCGAAGGCAGCTACTTCACGCTCAGCGAATTTTCCCGCCTGCCCCGCGAGGCCTTCCGCGGCGCAGCCAACGTGGCCTTCGTGTGGATTTTGCCCATGGTCCTCGTGAGCAACGCCCCCGCCAGCACCCTTCTCCACGGCTTCGACCTCAAGCTGGTCGGCTGGCTGCTCGGCATCACCATCCTCTGGTTCACCGTCACCGTCGTGGTCTTCCATCGCGGTCTCCGCCGCTATTCAAGCGCGAGTTCGTAAACGACAAGTGACAAGGACCAAGTAACAAGAACCTGATCAGCGGCATTCTGCTTCTCCTGATACTTGAAACTTGATACTTGGAACTTCAAATGGGCAGCCCTGATCAACCACTCACCGCACTCCAGTCCCGTCTCGGCTACGAATTCCGCAACCCGACGCTGCTGCTCGAGGCCCTGACCCACGCCTCCTATACGACGGAGAACCCCGCCGACGGCGCGCACAACCAGCGGCTGGAGTTCCTCGGCGATTCCGTGCTGCATTTCATCCTCACCGACGCCCTTTTCCGGACTTCCGCCCCCACCGAGCGCGAGGGCGTGCTCAGCCGCCGCCGGGCCATCCTCTCCAAAGGCGAATTCCTCACCCAGCTCGCCCGCGACCTCCAGCTCGACACCGGCCTGCGCCTCAGCAAGGGCGAGGAAGATACCGGCGGCCGCATCCGCGCCTCCAGCCTGGAAGACGCCCTCGAGGCCCTGATCGGCGCCATCTACCTCGACAGCGACCTGCCGACCGTCCAGCGGGTCGTCCTCTCCTGGTATGGCTCGCTGCAGGAACGCCTCGCCCTGGCCGACGACGCCGAGAATCCCAAGGGCCGCCTCCAGGAACTGGTGCAACCCGAGCACGGGAACGTGGCCTTGAAATACGAGCTGCTGGCCACCACCGGCCCGCGCCATGCCCGCGAATTCGAGGTGGCCGTCCTGCTGCACGACGAAAGACTCGGCACCGGCAAGGGCCCCTCCAAGAAAGTCGCCGAGGAAGCCGCCGCCCGCACCGCCTTGGCGGTCCTGCGGGCGAAAGATCGCGGAACCACGGAATGACGGGCCAACCCCGTCTTCAAAATCCGAGCCATGATTCGTCCGCGGCCAGAGTGTGGGAGGGGCTTTACGCCCCGACAGCAAACTCCGCCGAGAGCACATCGGGGGGCAAAGCCCCTCCCACACTGTTAAAGCCATACCCCGGTTCGATGGATCCGTCCTCTCCCGCTTCCCGCACCAAACTTACCGGCGTCTGTCCGCCAGCGCAGCCTCATGCCCTCGCGGAACTGGTGCGACGCTCACCCGCGCCTGTCTGGTTGGTCGTCCACGAGGAGGTCCAGCAGGCCGACGCCCTCGCCGAGGACATCGCGCTTTTTAACACCGCCAACAACGGCCCGGCCGCGCTGGAGATCATGCTGTTTCCCGAGGCACAGACCGACAACCGCGAGATGCGCGAGGCCTTCAACGCCGCCAGCGACCGCCTCGCCGTGCTGAGCAAGCTGCGCGGGCTGCCTTCGGTTGGAGGCGGGGTGCCCCCACCCCGTGGAAATGCGGCAACGAGCGGGGTGAGGGCACCCCGCCTCCATGCCTCTCCGCTCCTCATTCTGGCGACGCCTGCCGCTCTACTCCAGCCCGTGCCGCCACCGGCGGACTTCGCGGCACGCGAAATCGAGCTGCGCCGCGGCGCCGATAAACCATTCGCCGCCCTGCTGGAGTTGTTGCGCTCCTTCGACTACGACTCCGAGGCGGTGTGCGAGGCCCCCGGCCAATACGCGGTGCGCGGCGGCATCGTGGACGTCTATCCGATCACCGCGCACCAGCCCTGCCGGCTCGATTTCTTTGGCGATACGCTGGAGGAGATCCGCGCCCTCGATCCCGTCACGCAGCGTTCCGGCGAGGCGCTCGAGAGCATCACCCTCACCGCCGCACCTTTGCCGGGCGGTCGGCCCGGGCAAACACCGGCCGGCCAGCAGGCCGGAACGGTGGCCCCTCCCGCCAACGCCTCGCTCTTGGACTATCTGCCGCCGGCCACCCACGCGGCCCTGCTCGAGCCCAAGGAACTGGAGGAACTGTTCGATCTGTCTGAAGGTGGCGCGCGGCCTCCGGACGCGCAGGGAGACGCCGAAAGCGCGTCCGGAGGCCGCGCTCCACCCTTGCTGGAAAAACTCGCGGCCACCTGCGCCCGGTTGGTCGGCCTCAGCGACCTCGACCTGGCCAGCCGGCTGTTCGACACCGCCGAGTCCGAGGAAACCTGGGACACCGAATCACTCGCGCATCACCGTTCCTATCCGGAGGAGCAGTTGCTCGCCCACGAACGCCTGCAGGCCGAGGAGGACGCCCGCCGGCAGTTCCTCGAAAAAGTCGCGGCCTGGAAACAGGAGGGCTACGCCGTTGATTTTGTCATCTCCAAGGAAGGCGAGGAACAGCGCGTCCGCGAACTGCTCGACGAGCACACTGCCCTGAAGAAAATCAAGCCGCGCTTCCTGCGCGGGTCGCTGACCGAAGGTTTCAAGGTGACTGCCCGTGACGGTAGGGCGCGACCGCTGAACGCGCCGCAACTCACCCTCGGCGGGCCCAGCGGTCCCGCCCTACCCCTCCCCAAAGGCCTCATCGTCGTCTCCGAGACCGAGATCTTCGGCCGGCGCCGGGCCCGGCGCACGATGCCCAAGCGTGCCATCGCCACGACATCGGCCGTCGACCAGCTGCTCGACTTCTCTGAACTGGTCGAGGGGGACTTCGTCGTCCACCTGTCGCACGGCATCGCCCAGTTCCGCGGGCTGACTAAACTCGAGTCCAACGACGGCATCCGCGAGGTCATTTCCCTGGAATTCGACGACAAGGTCACTCTGCACGTGCCGTTGCAGGAGTCGCATCTCATCAGTCGCTACGTCGGCCTGACCAAGGCCAAGCCGCAGCTCGGGCGCGTTGGCTCCGGGCGTTGGGAGAAGGCCCGGCAGTCCGCCGAGCGCGCCACGCTCGACCTCGCCGCCGAGTTGCTCGCGATCCAGGCCCGGCGCGAGGCGCAGCCGGGACACGCCTTCGCCGAGGACAACGTCTGGCAGCGCGAGTTCGAGGCGGCGTTCCCCTTTTCCGAGACGCGCGACCAGGCGAAGGCCATCGTGGACCTGAAGGCCGACATGGAGCGAACGCGGCCGATGGACCGGCTGCTCTGCGGCGACGTCGGCTTCGGCAAGACCGAGGTCGCGATCCGCGGCGCGTTCAAGGCCGTCATGGGCGGCAAGCAGGTCGCCGTGCTCGTGCCGACCACCGTGCTGGCCCAGCAGCACCTGAACACCTTCCGCGAGCGCATGGCCGGTTATCCGGTGGCCGTCGAGATGTTGAGCCGGTTCCGCACCCGCAAGGAGCAGGAGGGCATCGTCGCGGCGCTGGCCGAGGGCAAGATCGACATCCTCATCGGCACGCACCGGCTCGTGCAGGCCGACGTGAAGTTCAAGGATCTCGGGCTCGTCATCGTGGACGAGGAGCAGCGCTTCGGCGTGAAGCACAAGGAGGTCTTCAAGCGCTGGCGGGCGCACGTGGACATGCTCTCGATGAGCGCCACGCCGATCCCGCGCACGCTCTACCTCGCGCTCACCGGGGCGCGCGACCTGAGCACGATCGAGACCGCGCCGTCGAACCGCCTGCCCATCCAGACCATCGTGAAGAGCTACGACGAGAAGCTCGTCGTCGAGGCGATCCGGCACGAGCTGCGGCGCGGCGGTCAGGTTTTTTACCTCCACAACCGCGTCATGAGCATCGATCTCGTCGCGGCGCGGCTGCGCGAACTGCTGCCGGGCGTGAACATCGGCGTCGGCCACGGCAAGATGGGCGCGGACGGACTCGAGCGCATGATGACTGATTTCGTGGCGGGCCAATACCAGGTGCTCGTCTGCACCACCATCATCGAGAGCGGCCTCGATATCCCGAACTGCAACACGCTCATCATCGAGGGCGCGGACCGCTTCGGCCTGTCGCAGCTCTACCAATTGCGCGGACGAGTCGGCCGGTTCAAGCACCAAGCCTACGCCTACCTCCTGTTGCACCGGCACGCCCGGGTGTTGGATATCGCACGCCAGCGGCTGAGCGCCATCCGGCAACACAACCAGCTCGGCGCGGGCTTCCGCATCGCCATGCGCGACCTCGAGCTGCGCGGCGCGGGCAACCTGCTCGGCGCCGAGCAGAGCGGCCACATCGTGGGAGTGGGCTTCGAGCTGTATTGCCAGCTGCTGCGGCAGAGCGTGGCCCGGCTGAAGGGCGAAAAACACGCCGCGCTGGTCCGGGCCAACGTGAAGCTGGACTTCGTCTTCGTCGGCGAGGGCGCTGAAACCGAGGCCGCCCGCAGCGGAGCCACCGACAGTTACAGTGCGTTGCGTCAGGCCGAACGGCGCGAAGGCGAGATCGAGAAGATCCAGGCCCGGCTGCCTTCGGGTTATATCGGCGAAACCCGCCTGCGCATCGATTTCTACCGCCGGCTCGCCATGGCCGAGAACCCCAAACAGGTGAAGGATCTCGAGGCGGAGTTGCGCGACCGTTTCGGGAAGTTCGGCGAACCGGTCAAGGCGCTGCTTTTGGTGACGGAAGTTCGGGTGCGGGCGGAACAAAAGAGCGTATTATCCGTCGAAACCGAAGGCAACCGCCTGAAGTGCCTCCGCAACTCGGGCCGCCGCGACGATTTCATCCAACTCAGCAGCCGCTTTCCCCGCTTGACCGCCCCCACCCCCCTTGCAAGGTTGCGCGAGATAATTACCTTTCTGCACAATCTCCCCGCTTCATGATTTACCGAGGTCTCCGTCCCGTTTTTGCCGCCCTGTCAGCCATTGCCGCGGTTCTGTCCGCCCGGGCCCAACAGCCGGCCGCCACGCCCCACCAGGACAATCTTAACCTGCGCTACGCCAACGGGATCGTGGCCATTGCCGAGGACAAGGTCATCACGGTCGACGACATCCGCCGCGAGGTTGCCCCGCTGATTCCCGAGATCCAGCGCCAGAGCCGCAGCGAGAAGGAGTTCAACGAGAAGGTCGAGGCCCTCCAGGAGGATGTCGTCCAAAACCTGATCGACCGCGTCCTGATCGTGAAAGATTTCTACAAGGACGAAAAACGCCGCGTGCCGGAGAGCTACGTCGATAACGCCGTGGCCGAGACCATCATCACCCAGTTTGACGGCGACCGCAGCAAGTTCCTCGCCTACCTCCGCTCCCGCGGCATCTCGCAGAAGGATTACCGCAAGGAACAGGAGGAGGACATGATCTACGGCTACATGCGCCAGCAGCAGTCGAAGTCCTCCAGCACGGTCAGCCCCGTGAAGATCGAGGCCTTCTACAACGAGAACAAGGATCGTTTCTACCAGGAGGACAGCGTCCACCTGCGTCTCATCCAGATCACCCGCGGCGCGGACGACACCGACGACAGCCTGAAGGCCAAGGCCGAGACCATCATCACCCAGCTGAAAGCCGGCACCGAATTCGGCAACCTCGCCCGGCAATACAGCAACGACTCCCGCAAGGGCAAGGGCGGCGACTGGGGCTGGCAGCGCCGCTCCGATCTGCGCAAGGAATTCACCGATGCTATTTTCGCCCTGGAGAAGGGCCAGTTCAGCGAGGCGCTCATCATGCCGGAAGGCGCGTTCATATTCTTTGCCGAGGATCGCAAGCACGCCGGCGTGCTGCCCATCGACGAGGTTCGCCCCGACATCGAGCGCGCCCTCATCCAGCAAGGTTCCCGCCAGGCCACCGAGCGCTGGCTCGAGAAGCTGAGGCGCAACGCCTACATCAAGCACTTCTAAGCAATCGTGCTCGCGGGCCAGCGGGCGAAACCCCGAAGGCCCATGAACGACGACGATATCCGCCAGCCCCTCCGGCTGAAAGACCTCGCGGTCAACGACCGCCCCCAGGAACGCCTCGAGAAACTCGGCCCCGCCGCGCTCAGCGACACCGAACTGCTCGCCATGCTGCTCCGCAGCGGGAGCAAGGGCCACAACGTCATCACCATCGCCCAGCGGCTCATCGCCGAGGCCGGCTCGCTCCCGGCCCTGGTCAAGTGGAACGAGTCCGACTTCCGGCGCCTGACCGGCATCGGCCCCGTCAAGGCCCTGCAGTTGGTGACCGTCATGGAAATCGTGCGCCGCGCCATAACCCGGGGTCCGGAGGACGAGGAGCAGGTGTTGAACCGGCCCGAGCTGATTCTGGCTCATTTCCACCCTCAACTCGCCGGGCTGTCCGTGGAAAAGTTCTGGGTGCTCTGCCTGAACCGCAAAAACCGCCTCCTCAAGCAGGTCGAGATCTCCTCCGGCACCGCCACCAGCAGCCTCGCCCACCCGCGCGAAGTCTTCCGCGCCGCCATCCGGCACGGCGCCACCGCCGTCGTCTGCGTCCACAACCACCCCAGCGGCGACCCCGCCCCCAGCGCCGCGGACGTGCAGGTCACCCGGCAGCTCCGCGACGCCGCCAAGGCCGTGGACATCGACCTGCTCGACCACGTCATCGTTGGCCGGCCCGCCGCCGATCCGGTCGGCCGCGGTTTCTACAGTTTCCGAGAATCCGGGGTGCTGTAGCCCTGTGGCTGCGGCTTCCCGGTTCGACAGGCCAAGGGTGGTGAGCGAAGTCGAACCACCCTGAGCTTGTCGAACGGGCTAGTCGAAGGGCAGCCGCAGAGTTATCCTCCCCACGGCTGGAAGCCGGTGCCACTTTAGGCCCGGCGCCAGATTTGCAAAAAACCTCTTGGCAAAGCCGGAAACGCCCCCATACCTTCACCGCTCGTTTGGTTTGGTGGAGTATCCAAGTGGCCAAAGGACGTTGACTGTAAATCAATTCGGCTCTTGCCGTTCACTGGTTCGACTCCAGTCTCCACCACCAATCTTCGCCCCGGCCGGGCGAAGGTGAAACAACCCTCCTCAGCCTCGCGCGACGGAGGGTTTTTCATTGGTGGGTTCGAATGTGGGAGGAGCTTTACGCCCCGACTCCACCCCTGCGGCTGGAAGCCACAGCCTCAAACGGGCAAGACCGCGCTGTCAGCCCCATAGGCACATACGCCCGCCTGCCAAGCGCAGCTCAGTTTCTTGCATTCCAGCTTGGCCTTCCCTGTGGGCGGGGTGCCCTCACCTAAAAACTGAGATGCACCCCCGCTTGCCAAGCGGACGTCTGCGACGATACTGGCCGCTGCGATGGAGACGCTGGAAAATTATTACGACGCTCTCATCGAGCACCCGTTCACCAACGGAGTGCTGCCACACTTGCTGACCGTCGCGGGCTTCCTTCTGGCCTTCTTCGCCATCGCCCGGCTCATGAGCGATCGCAAGCAGCCGGGCAACACCTTCGCCTGGCTGCTCGCCATCGCCTTCGTCCCTTACGTCGGCGTGCCGCTTTATCTGATGTTCGGCGGCCGGAAGGTCCGGAAACTCGTCGCGCGCAAGGCCCAGCTTTGCCCGATCCTGCCCCCGGCGAGCCACGGGCCGTCGGCCGACACCTTCGTGGCGCGCGTGCTCACGCTCAACGGCGCCTGTCCGCCCGTGGGCGGCAACTCCATCAGCTTCCTCACCACGGGCGAGGAGTCCTTCGAGCGGCTGGAACACGGTATCCGCTCGGCGCAGCACAGCATCCACATCATGACCTTCATCCTCAGCCGCGACGCAGTCGGCAAGCGCTTCGTGAAGCTGCTCGCCCAGCGCGCGCGGGAAGGCGTGAAGGTCCGCGTCCTGCTCGACGCCTTGGGCTGCTTTCTTAGCAGCGGCAGCTTCTGCGACCCCATTCGGGAAGCCGGTGGCGAAGTCGTGAGGTTCATGCCGGTGATGCCGCTGCAGACACCCCAGTCGGCCAATCTCCGCAATCACCGCAAGATCGCCGTCTTCGACCACCGGGTCGCCGCGCTCGGCGGCCGCAATGTGTCCCTCGACTACATGGGCCCCACGCCCCTCAGGCGCCGCTGGCGCGACTTCGGCAGCATCATCGAGGGCCCGGCTGTCCGCGTGCTCGACGAGATATTCCTCGCCGACTGGGCATTCGCCAGCGGCCAGTCTCTGGCCAAATTGCAAAAGGAACTCCCGGCCGCCCTGCCCTCCGCCGCCGGCTTCAGCGAGGTGCAGATCGTCGCCAGCGGTCCCGATGTGGCCGGCGACGCGCTCTACGAGGGCATCCTGTCGCTCGTGCAGCAGGCCGAGCGCAGCGTGTGGATCGTCACCCCCTACTTCATCCCCGACGAGGTGCTGTTCCGCTCGCTGCTCGTGCAGGCCCGGGCCGGCATCGATGTCCGCGTCTGCGTGCCGGCGAAATCCAACCATCCCATCACCGACCTCGCCCGCCGGCATTTCCTCCGTGGTCTGCACGCCGCGGGAGCGAAGATCATGCTCTACCAGCCGGGCATGATCCACGCCAAGATGCTCCTCGTGGACGAGCAGACGAGCCTCTACGGCTCGGCCAACATGGACCTCCGCAGCCTGTTCCTGAACTTCGAGGTCGGCGCCGTCACCTACTCGCCCGCGGAGGCGATGGCCATCAGCGACTGGATGAAGGGAGTGTTCGCCCAATCCAAACCCATGCCCGAGCCGCGCAAGAAGCCCCGGCTCATCCCAACCATCGGCGAGGAAATCGCGCGGCTGCTGGCACCGCTGCTGTAGGGCGGTGCCTTGGCTTTGCTGTGGGCGGGGTGCCCCACCCCGCATGGCATGGGCAGCGATCGCGCGACCCGCGGGGTGAGGGCACCCCGCCCACACCAGCAATTCACACCCGCCCAATCCGACCGCCCAGCGGCCACACCACCGGACGCCGGCCGTGGCCCCAGAGCCGGTTCAGATCGGGCTCCAGCCCGGCCACGGGGTCGATCCCGAGCGCCTCGGTGTAGTGCGTGACCGACGACCACGTGCGCAGGTAGGCGGCGAACTCCTCGGCCGTCCACCTGACCTCCAGGGTGAGCTTTGGAAAAGGAATCTCCTGGAACGGGAATCTGAAATTTCGGTAGCTGTTCTCCGCGTGCTTGCGTTCCGGCGGCCAGTAGGGCCCCACGGTCTCCTGGTAGAAATGCCCCAGCGTCGCATCGATGAGCGGATCGATGCTGCACACGGCGTAGTTCCATATCGCCAGCAGGCCGCCCGGACGCAGCACGCGACGGACCTCGGGGTAAAAGATCTTCCGGTCGAACCAGTGCGCAGCCTGCGCCGCCGTCACGATGTCGGCCGTGTGATCCGCCACGCCCGGCGCCAGTTCCGCGCTCTTCACGTAGGTGACGCGTGGGTGCGACACCGCCGCCGCCAGTTGCGCCTCGCTGGGCTCCGTGGCCACGACCCGGTCGAAATGCGCCGCCAGACCCACCGCCGCCTGCCCGTTGCCGGTGCCGCAATCCCACGCCAGCGAGTGTCCCGGGGCCAGCCGCGCCAGTTCCTCAAACAGCGCCGCCGGGTAAGCCGGCCGCGCCTTCGCGTAATCCGCCGCCTTCGTGGAAAAATGATCCTGAAAGCTCACGGAGCGTTTATCTCAGCAACCGCCCCGAATCACCAGCACGCGAACGACGTCCGCCGCGCATTGCAGCGCAGGTTATGGCGATGATGCATACAACTGGTAGGGGCGCGGGGGGCTGCGTAGGGGCGTCGCTCGCCGACGCCCGCGAATCAGCTGGTGCCACGCACGCCCGGCAGTGTCTCGATCTGGAGCCACGGCGACCTCGTGGCTCCAGGAAATATTCTGGCTAGGGCCTGTTAACACTATTGCTAAAGTTGGCAGATGGTATAGATGGAAAAGATGGAGCTGACCGAAGCGCACTTGAAACGGATCGAGGACAGTTTGCCCGTTGCGCGGGGCAATGTGAGCATGGAGGTGCTGAACTTCCTGAATGCCGTGCTCTACGTGATGGAGAACGGCTGCAAGTGGCGACGATTGCCGGAGCGCTTCGGCAACTGGCATACGATCTACACGCGCATGAACCGGTGGAGCAAAAGCGGAGTGTGGGACCGGCTCTTTGCGAAGTTGCAGCAAGAGGGGGTGCTCACGCTTGAGCTGAAAGTGGTGTCGCTGGACAGCACCAGCGTGAAAGTGCATCCCGACGGAACCGGGGCGGAGAAAAAAACGGGCCGCAGGCCATCGGCAAGTCCCGCGGCGGTTGGAACACCAAGATTCATTTGGTTACCGCGGATGATGTCCACGCCGTCGGATTTCGCCTTTCGCCCGGTCAGCACGGGGACGGCCCCGAAGGCCGCGAGCTGATCGGTGATCTGGGCTGTCCCACCGATGGCTGCGCCTTGGCGATGGACATGACTTACGAGGGCGACGAAACCCGCGGCCTGGCCAGCTTGCTTGGCTTCAAGCCGGTCGTCCCACCTCACCCTCAGCGACTCAAACCCTGGAAACTGGACAAGCGGTTTATCGACAGCGCAATCGCGTCGAACGGCTCTTCCGCCGCCTCAAGGGCTTCCGCCGCATCTTCATCCGCTACGACAAGCTCGATGTGCTTTTCCGCTCCTTCGTCACCTTCGCGCTCATCTGGCCCACGTTGCCGTAGTGTTGACAGACCCTAGGACCACATAAGCCTTCGAACGACAGGCCGGACGGGTTGTTGGACGCGATCCGGTCGAACCGGTCCGGAGGAACGGTTCATCCCATTCAACCGCCCGATTCCCCCTGCGCCTTGGTGTCCGAACAACCCATGAACCCGGTGCAGGCCGCGAGGCTACTTGGTCGGTTCGGAAAATCCTTTCACTTCCCGCGCCACGCGCGCGATGTCTTCGTCGGTGAGCCCGGGATGCAGCGGCAGTGATAGAACCTCGGCGCAGGCCTGCTCGGTGCGCGGCAGCGAGAGCGAGGCGTCGTGATACGCCGGCTGGCGGTGGATGGGCACGGGATACAACACACCGCAAATGATGTCTTTCTTCGCCAGATGAGCCTGGAGTTCATCGCGCTTCGGGGTCCGCACCACGAACTGGTGCCAGGTGTGCGTCCGACCCTCGGCGATGACGGGCAATGTCTGTGGCGCGCCCGCCAAGGCCGCCAGGTATTGTTTCGCGATCTCGTTGCGGCGTTGGTTCTCGGCGTCGAGCCGGGCGAGGCGCACGCGCAGGATCGCCGCCTGCAATTCGTCGAGCCGGCTGTTCCGGCCGTTCAGGTCGCTGATGTAGCGCTTGCGCCAGCCGTATTGCCGCAGGAGCCGGACCTGATCGAGGAGGGCCGGATCGGTGCCGGTGACGGCTCCGGCGTCGCCAAAGGCACCGAGGTTCTTCGTCGGATAATAGCTGAACGTGGCCAGCCGCCCCCAGGTGCCGGCCTTCCGGCCGCCGACGAGCGAGCCGTGCGCCTGCGCGCAGTCTTCCATGACAAACAGGTTGTGCCGCGCCGCGAGCTCCATGAGGCGCGGCATGTCCACCGCCTGGCCGTAGAGGTGCACGGGCACGACCGCCTTGATCTTCGGGTCGCGCAACGTCGTGAGCATCGTTTCGAGCGCCGTCACATCCAGCAACATCGTGTCGGGCTCGACGTCCACGAACACGGGCTTGGCGCCGGTCGCGACAATGGCCGAGACGGTCGCCGTGACGGTGTTGGCCACGGTGACAACCTTGTCGCCGGGGCCGATGCCCGCCGCGTGCAGGGCCAGCTCGATGGCGTCGGTGCCGTTGGCCACGCCGACGGTGCCGGGCGTGCCGAGCCAGGCGGAAAATTCCTTTTCAAAGGCCTCGCCCTCGGCGCCGAGGATGTAGTGGCCGCTGAGCATCACGCGCCGGATGGCGGCGTCGATGTCAACCTGCGCGGCGAGATAGGAAGCCTTGGGATCAGCGGGGAGGATCTTGTTCACGGAAAAGAATGAACCTGAAACTTGAGACCTGAAACCTGAAGATCGAACCAATTATCCACGGTGGCTCCGCTTGGCATTTATTTCAGGTTTCAAGTTTCAGGTCTCAGGTTTCTCAGAGATAATACCGCAGTTCCTTGCGATAATAAGCCAGGGTCTGCACCAGCGCCTGACGGATCGTGGTGCGGGGCCGCCAGCCGAGCTTTTTCCCGATCAGCCGGCAGTCGGAATAATAGTCGCCGATGTCGATCTTCTTGCGGTCGGCGGGAAAGGCGCGGACCGAGAAGCTCCCCTGCCCCGCGACACTGACCAGCGTCTCCGCCAGGTCGCGCAGGTTGACCTGCCCAACGCCGCCGAGGTTGAACACGCCGCCGACGGCCGCGGGATGCGTGGCCGCGAGCAGGAACGCCTCCACGGCGTCGTCGACATAAGTGAAGTCGCGCAACTGCCCGCCGCCCCAGACCTCGATAGGTGTGCCCTCGAGGATCTGGCGGATCCATACGCCGACAAACGTCTGGCGGGCGTCCTTGATACGCATGCCCGGGCCGATGGTGTTGGTCAGCCGCAGCACCGTGCTTTGCACGCCGTGCACCTGGCTGTAGAGCAGATGATACTCCTCGCCCGCGAGCTTGTTGATGCCGTTCACGTCCACCGGCCGCAGCGGATGCTTCTCATCCACCGGCAGGTAATCGGGCCGGCCGTAAATCTGGCGCGTGCTGGCGAAGACGACCCGGATCTTCGGGTTGTGCTTCCGGCAGGCTTCGAGAAGGGTCAGCTGGGCGCGGCAGTTGATCTCGAGGTCCGTCTCGGGATCGGTCATCGAGTCCATGTGGCTCGTCTGTCCGGCGAGATTGAAGAGGAAATGCTGTCCGCGCAGGAAGGCCGGCAGGCTGTGCCGGTCGCGCACATCGGACAGGTTGATGTCCAGCTTCCGCTCGATCCCGTGCACGTTGCGCCGGTTGCCGCCATACTCGGGGATGAGACTGTCGAGGATCGTGACCTTGGCACCGTGCAGCACGAGGGTGCGGGCGAGGTTCGAGCCGATGAACCCCAATCCGCCGGTGATGAGCACGCGCTTCCCCTTGAAAGCTTTCACGAATGCGGCACGGGGTTTCATCAATGGGCCGTGAGATTTGAAGAGAAATCCGCGGGAAACAAGCGCGGAAGAGAAAGCTCACCGTTGTCGGCTGCTGCCAGCCCGGTGTTTGCCCGGGTCAGATCGCCCGGCAAAGAAACCTGAAGGCTCCTCGGCCGAATCTTTTGGAGTCACCTCGCCGTGGTTGCCGAAGCCCGCGGGCGAGGTCGCCCGCGCTCCATGAATTCCCGGGGAAATTCACACCGCCCGGCCGCCGATGAACGCCTTGATCGCCACGCCGTCGGCGGGCAGGCGGTGTTTCACCACCGGCCGGGCCTTGAGCGCCTCGAGGGCCGGATGCACCGGCTCCTGTCCAATGGCGTCGCGGATGGCCGCGGGGAACTTCGCCGGATGGGCCGTGGCCAGCACCACGCTCACGCGGGCGGGGTTGAGGTCTTTGAACGCGCAGGCCGTGTGCGGATCGACGATGTAGCCGAAGCGTTCATGCACGAAACGGATGATGCCCGTGATCTCCGCATCCGTCGCCCGCGAAGAACTGAAGGCGGATTTGCTGAAGTTGGCGAAGCGATGCGCTCCGGTCGCTTTCATCTCCGCCATGATCTTCCGGACCTGCGCGGCGTCGCCGCCCACGCTGTAGTAGAGGAATCGCTCGAAGTTCGACGCCACCTGGATGTCCATCGAAGGCGCTAGGCTGGCGTGCACCTCGCCGGTGCGGTATTCGCCGGTCGTGAAGAGCCGGTGGAGAATGTCGTTCTGGTTCGTCGCAACCTTGAAGCCCGCCACCGGCACGCCCATGCGCGAGAGCATCCAGCCGGCGAGGACATTGCCGAAATTGCCCGTCGGCACGACGAACTCCACGTTGCTCCGGTCTGCAGATGCCTGCCCTGAGCCTGTCGAATGGGGAAGCCGCAGCCACGCGGAAAGATAGTAAACGCACTGCGCGAGGATGCGGGCGAGGTTGATGGAATTGACCGCCGACAGGTGGTGCTGCGCGCTGAACGGTCGGTCGCCGAAGATATCCTTCAGCACCCGCTGGGCGTCGTCGAAGCTGCCGTCGACCGCGATGGCGTGGACATTGGCCGCGCCGGTGCACGTCATCTGCCGCTCCTGCAGCGGCGACACGCGGCCGTCGGGATAAAGGATGAAGATGGCGGTGTGCGGCTTGCCGAGCAGGCCGTGGATGGCCGCGGCACCGGTGTCGCCCGAGGTGGCGCCGAGCACGTTGATCCCCTGCCCGCTCTTCGCGCATTGGTGCTCGTAGAGATTGCCGAGCAATTGGAGGGCGAAATCCTTGAAGGCGAGCGTCGGCCCGTGGAAAAGCTCCAGCACGTAGGTGCGGTCATCCAGTTTCTTCAGCGGCGCGATCTCCGGAACCGAAAAGCCCTGGTAGGATTTCTTGATGATCCCGCGCAGCACCGCCGGCTCGATGTCGGTGGCGAAGAGCCGCAGGAATTCAAAACACAGGTCCGCGTAGCCGAGTTTTTCCCAATCCGCCAGCCGCCCCGAGATATCCGGCAACTGTTCCGGCAGGAACAGCCCGCCGTCCGGCGCCAAGCCGATGGCCACGGCCTCGCTGAAGCTGGCCGGGGCGGTTTGTCCGCGGGTGGAGATGAATTTCATGGCCGGGCTGACTAACAGGCTGCTGAAAAAGTCGGTGTTTTGAAGCTCACTTTCGCAACTTGTTGAAAATGGCGTGCAGATTTTTCGATTACGAACCACTTACAAAACCAAATCCAATTTGAGCGACTTTTTCAGCAGCCTGCTAAGGTGTGTCTTCAAGCCCGTTTGTCATTCCGAACGCAGTGAGGAATCTCCCGTAGCGAAAGTGATGTTCCCTGCGCACGTCGAGATTCCTCACTGCGTTCGGAATGACCGGAAGTGGAAATTGGTTGGTTTGAAGACACGCCATAGGCACAAAATATACGCCGCATCACCTTTGCGCCTTTTGTGCCTTCTGCGGCCAGGATTATTTGCTCAGACCGAACGCCTCGTGGGCGGCGCGCACGGCCTCGTCGGCCTTGGTGCGGTCCACCGCGAGGGTGATCTTGATCTCCGAGGTGCCGATGAGCTGGATGTTGATGCCCTTGTCGCCGAGCGCCGTGAAGAGCGCCGCGGCCACGCCGGCGTGCGTGCGCATGCCGACGCCGACGACGGAGAGCTTGGCGATGTTGTCGTAGGCCTTGATCTCACCGCCGCCGAGTTTCTTGAGCACGGCCGGGAGCACCTTGACCGCGCTGGCCGCGTCGTCGCGCTGCACGGTGAAGGTCAGGTCGACGCCGCCGGTGTGGGCGACGTTCTGGACGATCATGTCCACGTTGATGCTGGCCTCGGCGAGGGCGTTGAAAATCGTCGCGGCCGCGGTGGGCTTGTCGGGCAGGCCGCTGATGACGACCTTGGCCTGGTCCTTGTCGACGGCGACGCCGCGCACGACGACCTTTTCCATGTAGGCGACTTCTTCTTTCACGATGGTTCCTGGGTTGTGGTTGAAACTGGAGCGGACCTCGAAAACGACGCCGTATTTCTTGGCGAACTCGACAGAGCGGGACTGCATGACCTTCGAGCCGAGACTCGCGAGTTCGAGCATCTCGTCGTAGCTGATCTCGTTGATCTTTTGCGCGTTTTTCACGATGCGCGGGTCGGCGGTATAGACGCCGTCAACGTCGGTGTAGATCTCGCACACGTCGGCCTTGACCGCCGCGGCCATCGCGATGGCGGTCAGGTCGGAGCCGCCGCGGCCGAGCGTGGTGATCTGCCCCTCCTCGTTGATGCCCTGGAAACCGGCGACGATGACGACCTTGCCGGCCTTGAGATCCTTGAGGATGCCCTTCGGCACGATCTGCTTGATCTTGGCCTTGGTGAAAACCTGGTCGGTGAGGATGCCCGCCTGCGCGCCGGTGTAGGAGACGGCCGGGACGCCGATCGCCTGCAGCGCCATCGCGGTCAGGGCGATGGTCTCCTGCTCGCCGATGGCCAGCAGCATGTCCATCTCGCGGGTGTCGGGCCGGTCGGTGATGGCCTTGGCGCGGGCGATGAGCTCGTTGGTCACGCCGGAGCGGGCGGAGACGACGATGACCAAACCGTTGCCTTCGTCGCGCCTCTGTTTGATGCGCTGCGCCACATTCTTGATGCGGTCGACGTCACCCACCGAGGTGCCGCCGTATTTCTGGACGATGAGAGCCATGGTAGAACCCGGTTAAATGGCCTGTCCGGGCGCCCTTTGGCAAGGCGGGAGTGCGGAGCATACGTCATAACGGTGTCGCCAACTCTCATTTGTCTGCGTTGGGAAAGACGCCGAATGACACTTAATCCACTCAATCTAGGCCACGATTCTTGTGCTCGCTCCATCGCGCGCTGCCAGTTCCACACCCTCAGTGATCAGCTTATTGAGCAGTTCCTCGGTTGCCGGTTTACGCTCTCCACCAGTGCTAATCGACTCGTAATAGACTCGGCACAATTTGGTAATTTCCCCCAGTAGTTTCGCTGCGGGAATCACAACCGGGACTTTTGCAACGTATCGCGCGGAATTATTTGCCGTAGGGTTAATGCATTTCAAACAGTCCCAAAATACGGCTGAATTGCAGAATGCGAGCAGGTAGTAAAACAACTCTTCGTCCTTGGGAAATATCCCTACGACAGACTGATCGAACAATGATTCATAGATAACTGCGGCAGTCGGACGTCTGGATGTCACCATAGGAAACCCAATTCCCTTTTTGAAATAATACTTTGAGTTTTGGAACCGGGCTTTTTTGTCCGACTTGTAGTGTTGAACTGCACGGCAACTCCAGTCCACGAACCACGCCTTCTCCTTCCAATAATTGCCCCCCCCTCCCTTCAAGATAGGAACGAAAGCCCGTGCTCCCTCGATTCCTGCTGTCACCGTATCTTGGCCAAAGGAAAGCTGCGCCACTTCACCAGGATGGATCAGCTTGTAACGTTTCGCGCCGCGCACACAGCTTGACGCTACTCGCAGAAATCTGGCGTCGTCTCCGGAATAAAACCCCGTCACACAATCTGCGATGTCTCCCAACCGAGGGCCTTGATGCGTCCTGACATTCAGCAGTGACTTCCTAACCAGACTTGGGAACGCACAATCTGAAGACTCTGATACTTCCGACTGTTTGAGCATTATTGAATGCGATCTGAGATGCTGTTCGCTTTGCAGCTGCCCTATTTCATCCACAAATCTTAGCCGCATCTTGTGCGCGGATTCGGCAAGGCTGGCGCATACATTTAGGATGCACAGGTCCGCGTATCCAAATGCGACTCCCGGGAAAAAAGCGGATGGGAATATGTCGATGGAATCGATCCTGAAATGCTTCAACAGCCATTTTCTCAATGGTGCGTGTGAGTGCAAATTCAGGAATGTCGAAGGAAGGATAAATACCAAGCGACCGTTCGGGTTTAACACTCGAAGACATCTTATCAGGAACAGCGCATATGTTTCACGAATATTGAAGCCTGGGAACGTCAGCTTCAGTGCCAGCCTTCGGTCCGTCGATTGCCATGCGCCGTAAGGAGGATTTCCAATGATCCGGTCAAACCTGGGGCCAAATGACTCACTCAGATCGAGCCTTTCACAAAATATCGTATCCCTGCATCGTATTTCGATTCTATCGTCACGACCATGTTGATTGCATAGTCGACTGGCCAGTTCCTCGTGTATCTCGTATGCAGTTAAACTGACCTCAGCTTCCACAGCCAAAACCGCGTCGATAAGTGCGCCCCCGCCCGCACAGGGCTCAAGCACTGAGTTGCCCGCGTGAATATCCAGCAATTCAGCCATGTAGGAGGTAAGTGTGCGGTCCGTAGTGAAGAACGCACGATACTGGTCCTTACGATGCCGGTTCGTTACCACGCCAAGTAGTCGGTCAACTCTTGTTTCTGAAAGTGCCCATAAGTCGACGGGCTCAAATCCAATTTCCAATCGATATTTTTCCGCACCCAAGACTGTAAGTCGAATCCCGTATACTTACCGATTCGCGCATAGGCTTCATCTCCGCAGAGAGCCTCCCATACACCGGATCGTTTGAGTGTCTTAAAATAGTGGTTATTCTGATCCTCCTTCGCCCTTACAAGGAGCACGCATGAATAACTTGTGTGCAGGTTCTTGTATATCGTTGCCACCATCAGCAGGCGATTCGTGTTTCCCTTTTCGTTTGAACCGAATCCACTCTTCAAATCGATATTGATTTTCTTGGCGCCTCTTTGGACATGTAAATCCAGCTCCAGGCTAATTTCTCCGGAATCCACAAGAAGCCACACCTTCTCATAGTAGGCTAACAATTCGCGCTTTTCCGCCACAGATATTTTTAGTGCATCGATGTAATTCCGTATCTCTTCCTTCAAATCCGCCCGGACTTTCGAAAAAAGCGGCGGAACGAATACCCTGATATCGCTATTGGGAAAGCGAAAAGGAATCTTTACGAAATGCTCCCATAGCTCGCCGATCCTACGAGAGAAAGCCATATATTCATACGGCCAAATCTCGTTTCTGTTCTCAAGCATGGCCACGTAAGAGCAATACGTCCCTAGAAGCACAGCATCCAATGTCTCCGCAGACGTCCATTTTTCAGACTTCGCTGCTTGAGAAAGAGCCAGCAACCAAGCGGCTAAACTCTCCATCGCAGCCTTGTTCAAAGCCTGCGTAAGCTCTCTGTAGTTCTGCGCACCGATTTCGGATTTCAGCTCAGCGATTCTCTCCAGGCCTCTATTCCTGAAGTAATTCAAGAGGAAGATTTTCGATCTGGCGTCTTTGAGCCTTATACTAGCTGCAGTCATATATCTATTGGTTAGATCTCAATGGTTGATAACGGAACATTAATCGCAAGCCCTTTGACTTGCGCAGGGCACGCAGTGACGGCGACAGACCAAAGACGACTGCTCCAACCCGCATATCGCCCCGCACCCATACTACACGAAACGCAGCTCGATTCAGACTTGCGTCGGCTTCCTCTTGACGAACTTGTTCTCTGTGCCGTTCAGCAGGCGCGTGATGTTTTCACGGTGGCGGGCGATGACGAAGAGGACCAACAACGTCACCACGATGTTCAACGGCAGCGGATTGCCCCGAATCCATGTCGCCACGCCGAGCGCGGCGGCGGCAAGGATCGAACCGAGCGAGACATAACGGGTCGTGTAGAACGTCACCACCCACACCACCGCGGCGATCAGGCACGAGACCGGCATGAGCACGAGCACGCCGCCGGCCGCCGTCGCGACGCCCTTGCCGCCCTTGAACTTCGTGAAGAGCGAGAAGGAGTGTCCCAGCACGGCGCCGATGACTCCCGCGAGACCAAGCAAGCGCCAGGCCTCGCCGCTGATCACGGCGGTCTCGCCGCCAGTTTCCATATCAACGGTCATGCTCAGGCTGGTCCACGACAACAGGCTCCAGGAAGAAGCCAGCGCGCCCTTGAGCACATCCAAGGCAAAGACCGTGTTGCCAGCCTTCGCGCCAAGCACGCGCTTGACGTTCGTTGCTCCGGGGTTGCCGCTGCCGACCTTGAAGATATCGACGCCATACGAGCGCGCTACGAGATAGCCGAAAGGCAGCGACCCGAGGAGGTAGCCCGCCAGCGCCGCGATGACCAGATACCAGGTCATGGGGCGCCGGTCCTTGGAGCCACGGCGACCCCGCCGTGGTTTGACGAAAGACCACGGCAGGGTCGCCGTGGCTCCAGTTCAATCAACCGGCCAATGCCGATTCCGGATTCTTCGCTACGCTCAGAATGACACGCCAAGAATACGGGTGGGAGGGGACGATCGGGCATCAGAGGTTGACCACCACAGCCTGTTTGATGGCGCGATGGCTGGTCAACTCCTTAAGGGCCGCCTCGGAGGGCGCGCTGTCGAGATTCAGGACGCACAGCGCCGTGCCGCCGGCGCTGTTGCGGCCGAGGGACATGGCGCCGATGTTCACCCCGTCGCGGCCGAGCAGCGTGCCGACCATGCCGATGATGCCAGGCTCGTCGTGGTTCTCGTAGATGAGCAGCACGCCCGCCGGCGAGGCCTCGACCTCGCGGTTGTTGAGCGACACGAGGCGCGGGCTGTTGGCCTTGCCGAGCAACGTGCCCGTCGCACAAAAGACCAGGCCGTCGGCCCCAAAGGCCTCGACCTGCACCAACTCGGTGTAGTCGGTCTCGATGTTCGACTTCGTCACCTCCACCTGCACGCCGAGCCGGTCCATGATGACCGGGGCGTTGATGAAGTTGAGCGTCTCGCTGCTGATGCGACTGAGGAACCCACGCTGGATGGCGCGCATGATCGGGTTGGTGTCGAGCTCGACGACCTTGCCGGTGAAGGTGACGCGCAGGCGCTCGATGCGGCTGGTGGCGAGCTGCTGCACGAGCGTGCCGAGTCGGGAGCCGAGTTCGAGGTAGGGCCCGAGGACCTTGAGCGTGGCGGCGTCGAGCGAGGGCATGTTGACGGCGTTGCGGATGACACCGCCGGCGAGCACGTCGGCGATCTGCTCGGCGATCTCGATGCCCACGGCGTCCTGCGCCTCGGCGGTGGATGCCCCCAAGTGCGGCGTGAGCGTGACATTGGGAAACTTGCGCAGCTCGCTGTCGGCGGCGAGCGGCTCGGTCTCGAAGACGTCGAGGCCGGCGGCGGCGACGTGGCCGGACTTGAGCGCGGCGATCAGCGCCGCCTCCTTGATGATGCCGCCGCGGGCGCAGTTGAAGAGCTTCACGCCCTTCTTGCACTTCGCGAGCGCGGCCTCGTCGATCATGTATTGGGTCTGCTCCGTCAGCGGCATGTGGACGGTGATGTAGTCCGCCTGCTTGAGGAGGTCGTCGAGCGACACGGCCTCGACCTGCATGGCCTTGGCGCGGCTCGGCGCGAGATAGGGATCGAAGGCCAGCACGCGCATGCCGAAAGCCTGGGCGCGCTTCGCCACCTCGGTGCCGATGCGGCCGAGGCCGACGACGCCGAGGGTTTTCCGGAACAGCTCGAGGCCGGAGAAACTCTTGCGGTCCCACTGGCCGGCCCGCATCGACGCGGCGGCCTGCGGCACCGGGCGGGCGCCACACAGGATGTGGGTGATGGTGAGCTCGGCCGTGGCGATGGTGTTGCCCAGCGGCGTGTTCATCACGATGACGCCGCGCTCGGTGGCGGCCTCGACGTCGACGTTGTCCACGCCCACGCCCGCGCGGCCGACGACCTTGAGCAACGGCGCGGCGGCAAAGACCGCGGCGTCGATCTTCGTCTCCGAGCGCACGGCGATGGCGGACACGTCCTTCACCAACTCCAGCACCTTGGCCGGCGAAGAGCCGTAGGCCTCGATGACTTCGAAGCCCGGCTGCGCGCGCAGAAAGGCGACTCCCTTGGGTGAGATTTTGTCGGCGACTAGAATTTTCATGGACCCCGCCAATCAGCAGCCCGGCGCCCCAAAAGGCAACCCCGCAGGCATGGCGGCCGGCGGGGTTGCCTCTGATTTATGACTCGGGGTGTAGGGGCGTCCCTTGCGGACGCCCGCTCTGGGCACCAGCACCAGCGGGCGCCGTCGAGCGGCGCCCCTACGTAAGGGAAGGCCTACTCACGCCCCCAGCGCCGGGTAATCCGTATAACCGCGGGCCGTGCCGCCATAGAACGTGGCCTGGTCGGGCGTGTTCAGCGGGGCGTCCAGTTGCAGGCGGCGCGGCAGGTCGGGATTGGCGATGAAGAGCTTGCCCCAGGCGACGGCATCGGCCTCGCCCGCTGCGAGCACCGCCCGGGCATTCTCCGCCGTGAAACTGTCGTTGGCGATGAAGGGTCCGCCAAAAGCGCGCTTCAATTCCGGCCCGAGCCGCGGGGCGTCGAGCGTCTCGCGCGAACACAGGAAGGCCAGCTTGCGCCGGCCCAGTTCCTTGACGAGGTAGCCGAAGGTCGCGGCGGGATTGCTGTCCTTGATGCCGTGGGAACCGCCCCGGGGATTGATATGATAACCGACGCGGTCGGCGCCCCAGATGGAGATGACGGCGTCGGTCGCCTCGAGCGCGAGGCGGGCGCGATTCTCGACCGGGCCGCCATACCCGTCGGTGCGGTGGTTGGCGTTGTCCTGCAGGAACTGGTCGAGCAGGTAACCGTTGGCGCCGTGGAGTTCCACGCCGTCGAAGCCCGCGCGCAGGGCATTGACGGCACCCAGCTTGTAGGCGGAGACGATGCGCGGCAGCTCGTTCAATTCCAGCGCGCGCGGCGTGACATAGGGCTTCATCGGCCGGAGCAGGCTCACATGGCCGGTCGCGGCAATGGCGCTGGGGGCGACGGGCAGAGCGCCGTTGAGGTAGATCGGGTCCGAAACGCGTCCGACGTGCCAAAGTTGCAGCACGATGCGACCGCCCGCGGCGTGGACCGCGTCGGTGATCTTCTTCCAGCCCGTCACCTGCTCATCCGACCAGATGCCCGGCGTGTCCGGGTAACCCACGCCCATCGGGTCGACGGAGGTGGCCTCGGTGAGAATCAGGCCCGCCGAGGCGCGCTGGACGTAATAATCACGCATCAGGTCGGTCGGCACGCGGCCGGCCCCGGCGCGACAGCGCGTGAGCGGGGCCATGATGATGCGGTTCGGCAGCGTCAGCGCGCCGAGACGGAGAGGTTCGTGCAGAAGTGACATGGCGGCTTAGATAGTCAGGCCGGCGCCCGATGCAAATGGCGGGGCATGAAATTCACCGCGCGCGGAGGCCTCCGCCCCGCCGCTACTAACTTTTGCGCGCGGGCCTGGGTCGTGATGCGGGCGGGGCGCCCTCACCCGCGGAACCGTTATGCAGTGTTATTCGAACCCGTTTGTCATTCCGAACGGAGTGAGGAATCTCCCGCCGCGAGAACGATAACACCTGCGAATATCGAGATTCCTCACTTCGTTCGGAATGACCGGAAGTGGGTGTTATTGGTTTGAATACGCTTCCGATTGCCGATGCCGCCAAAAGCGGGGTGAGGGCACCCCGCCCACAATCAGAGACCCCTCCCCACCCTCAATTCGCGCCGGTGCCCGTGAAATGGATCGCGAAAGCCAGCTTGTCCGCCGTCTCCTCGATGATCTTGGCAATCGGCTTGCCCGCCCCGTGGCCGGCCCGCGTCTCGATGCGGATGAAGGTCGGGAGTTCCGCGGTGGGATTCGCCGCCTGCATGGCCGCCGCATACTTGAAGGAGTGCCCCGGATGCACGCGGTCGTCGTGGTCGCCGGTTGTGATCAACACTGCGGGATACTTCACCCCGGCCTTGACGTTATGCACCGGGGAATAGGCCGAGAGGTATTTGAACCCCTCCGCGTCGTCGGACGAGCCGTAGTCGCTGGCCCACGCCCAGCCGATGGTGAATTTCTGGAAGCGGAGCATGTCCATCACGCCCACCGCCGGCAGCGCCACGCGCGCGAGGTCGGGTCGCTGGTTGACCGTGGCGCCGACCAGCAGGCCGCCGTTGGAGCCGCCGCTGATGACGAGTTTCGCGTGGGCGGTGTAACCTTCCTTGACGAGGTAGTCGCCGGCCGCGGCGAAATCGTCGAAGACGTTCTGCTTGCGCTCCTTCATGCCGGCCTCGTGCCACTCGCGGCCGTATTCGCCGCCGCCGCGGAGATTCGGCACGGCGTAGACCCCGCCGAGTTCGAGCCAGGCGACCGCGGTGGTGGAGAACGACGGCGTCAGCGAGATGTTGAATCCGCCATAGGCGTGGAGGAAGGTCGGATGGGAGCCGTCGAGTTTCAGGCCCTTGCGGGCCGTGATGAACATCGGGATCCTCGTGCCGTCCTTCGAGGCGTAGAAAACCTGTTTCGTCTCGTAGAGCGTCGGATCGAACGCCACTTTCGGTGACTGAAACACCTCGACCTTGCCCGTCGCGAGGTCGCAGCGGTAGTTCGTGGTCGGGAACACGAAGGAGGTGAAGTTGAAGAACATCTCGTCCTCGTCGTGCCGGCCGCTGATGGCCGCCACCGAGCCGATGCCCGGGAGGGCGATCTCGCCGCGCGGCGAGCCGTCGAGCGCGAAGGTCGCGAGCAGGCTCCGGGCGTCGTGCATGTATTTCACGATCATCCGGCCGCCGATCACGCCGGAGCTCTCGATGACATCCTTGGTCTCGGGCACAAGCGTCTTCCAGTTGGCCTTGTCGGGCGCGGTGAGATCGATCGCGATGATGCGCTCGCGCGGGGCGTCCAGGTCGGTCTGCACCAGGAGCACCGGGCCGAGGTTGCCGATCACGGCATAGCCCGCCTCGATCACGTCGATCAGCTTCACGACGGGGCCGGCCAGGTCGGGCTGCTGCGCGTCCTTGAGGTCGAGGTAATACAGCCGGTGGTGCGGATTCGTTCCCTCCGTGCCGTAGATCAGCAGGTAGCGGCCGTCGTCGGTGACGGATCCGCGCCACCCGCGCTTCGGGAACTCGGGCGAGGCATACACGAGCACATCGGCCGCCTGCGGAGTGCCGAGCCGGTGGTAATAGATCGCCTGGTTGCCGAGGCCGCTGAACGTGGCGTTGGTGTCCTTCTGCGGCTCGGGAAAGCGCGAATAGAAGAAGCCCTTGCTGTCGTGCGTCCAGCTCATGCCGGAGAATTTCACCCACTTGATGACGTCGCCCGTGTCCTGCCCGGTGGCGACGTCCCGCACGCGGAACTCGTTCCAGTCCGACCCGGCCGCCGCCGTGCCGTAGAGCAGCCACTTGCCGTCCTCGGACGCGCGGTAGCCGGAGAGCGCGACCGTGCCATCCGCCGCGAGCGTGTTGGGATCGAGCAGCAGGCGCCCCTCGGCGGCGAGGGTGTCCTTCACATACAGCGGCGCCTGGTTCTGCAGGCCGGAGTTGGCCGTGTAGAAATACTTGCGGCCCTCCTTGTTCGGCAGGCTGTAGCGCGGATAATTGAAAAGCTCGGTCAGCCGCTGCTTGATCGCCTCGCGCTGCGGAATCTTCGCCAGGAAATCGAACGTGGCCTTGTTTTCGCCCTCCACCCAGGCCTTCGTGCCGGCCGAGTCGACATCCTCGAGCCAGCGAAAGGGGTCGGCCACCTTCGTGCCGAAATAGTCGTCGGTGTGGTCGGTCGCCTGGGCCGCGGGATAATTCCACGCGGCGAGGGCCAGCGCCGGGAGCGTGGCCATGAGCACGAACAATGAACGGATGGTCTTCATGGGGATGGAAAGGGGGTTGCGGGATTACCTGCCCCAGCCGGTATAGTGCGCGCCGAAGCCCATGCGGTAGGCCCAGTCCTCGATGGTCTTGGAGACCGGCGTGGTGCCGCTGGAACCGCCGTGGCCGGCGTTGGCCTCGATGTGGATGAGCACCGGCCCGCTGGCGGGATCGGCGGCCGCCTGCATCGCTGCCGTATATTTGTAGGAGTGCGCGGGGAAGACACGGTCGTCGTGGTCGCCGGTGGTGACGAGAATGGCGGGATACTTCGCACCCGGCTTTGCCGTGTGGAGCGGCGAATAGGCGCGGAGATAGGCGAAGCCTTCCGGCGTGTCCGAGTTGCCGTAGTCGCTCGCCCAGTTGGCTCCGACGGTGAACTTGTGGTAGCGCAACATGTCCATCACACCCACCGCTGGCAGGGCCGCGGCCGCGAGGTCGGGCCGCTGGTTGACCACCGCGCCGAGCAACAGGCCGCCGTTGGACCGGCCGTCGAGCGCGAGCTTGGAGTGCGCGGTGTAGCCTTGGGCGACCAGCCAGTCGGCGGCGGCGATGAAGTCGTCGTAGACGTTCTGCTTGCGCTGCTTGGTGCCGGCCTGGTGCCAGTCTTCGCCGTATTCGCCACCGCCGCGGAGGTTGGCCATGGCGTAGACGCCGCCGCCCTCGATCCACACCAGCGGCGGGACCGCGAACTGCGGCTGCATGACGACGTTGAAGCCGCCGTAGCCGTAGAGCCAGCCGGGGGCCGAGCCGTCCAGCTTCAGGCCTTTCCGGTGGATGATGAACATCGGAATCTTCGTGCCGTCCTTCGAGGGATAGAAGACCTGCTTCGTCTCATACTGCGCCGTGTCGAAATCGATCTTCGTCTCGTGGTGCGTGGTGGTCGCGCCGTTCGCGAGATCGTGGCGCAAAATCGTGCCGGGGGCGAGAAACGACGAAAAGCCGATGAACAGCTCGGGATCCTTGAACTTGCCCGACACGCCGGTGACGACGCCCAGGCCCGGCAGCGGAATCGTGCCGGCCGGTTTCCCCTCGAGGTCGAAGAGCGAGATGCGGCCCGTGACGTCGTGCATGGAGGTCACGACCAGCCTGTCGGCGGAGATGCGGACGGCGCTGATGGGATCGGCCGACTCGGCCAGGATGGTGACGGGCGCCGCCGGCGCATCGAGATCGTAGGCGACAATGCGGGTGCGCGGCGCGCCATTATCCGTGGAGAGGTAGAACCGCCGGTCCACGTTGCCGACGAAGTTGTAGTTGCTCTCGAACTGGTCGATGAGCTTCACGACCGGGCCGTCGAACGAGGGATTCTGTGGATCCTTGAGGTCGAGGTAATAGAGGCTGTTGCCGGACTTGCCCGGTTGGGAGACGGAGAGGATCAGAAAGCGACCGTCGGACGACACCGCACCGCCCGGGAACCACGCCGGCTGCTCCGGCATCTCAAACACCAGGCGGTCCTCGGACTGCGGCGTGCCGACGCGATGGTAATACAATTTGCGGTGCTCCAGTTTGGTGAAGACCTTGGCGTTGCCGTCCGCCGGGGCCGGATAGCGCGAATAGAAGAAGCCCTTCGCATCGTGCGTCCAGCTCATGCCGGTGAACTTCGCCCACTTGATGGTGTCCGCGGCATCCTGACCGGTCGCCACGTCCCGCAGGCGCAATTCGCGCCAGTCGGAACCACCCGTGGCCAGGCCGTAGCCGAGCCATTTACCGCCCGGCGACGGCGAGGTCTGCGCGACGGCGACCGTGCCGTCGGCGGAGAGGGTGTTGGGATCGATAAGCATTCGCTCCGGGCCGTTCAGGCCGTCGGTCACGTAGAGTGGCGACTGGTTCTGCAGTCCGTCGTTTTTCGTGAAGAAATACCAGTTGGCCTCCTTGTTGGGCAGGCCGGTGCGCGGGTAGTTCCAGAGTTCCGTCAGGCGCTGCTTGATGCGGGCGCGCTCGGGAATCTGCGCGACGACCGCGTCGGTCAGCGCGTTCTGCGCGGCGACCCAGGCCTTGGTGTCGGCGGAATCGAGTTCCTCCAGCCAGCGGTAGGGATCGGCGACCTTGGTCCCGTGGTAGTCGTCGACGTGCCCGACGGTCTTGCTGGGGGGATAGTTGACGGCGGCGGCGGTGATGACCGGCACGAGGATCGCCACACAGGCAAGGAGGGCGTTTTTCAGCATCCGCCCAACAAAGCGTGAAAACTCCCGCCTGCAAGCCTCGGGGTTTAGCGCCACAAATGGACGCGAGCCCACACGAATGAAATCCAACATATCCCGCATCAAGACGGTGGCTCACGAAAGGTGGAACGCGGCCTCCGGACGCGTTCCATGATACGCGCATCGGAAAAGCGCGTCCGGAGGCCGCGCTCCACCCCGACGATTGCATGGCTTGGGAAATTTCCTGCCAGGCCAATCCGTGCGACCTCTGCCCCCCTTCTCCCGCATTGCCCTGCCGGCCTTTCGCGTCTTTTGTTTGTTTCGTGGTGAACAATCCTCTCCTTCCTCCCGCCGAACGTCTCCGCCGCCAGATCGCCTTCATCACCGAGGTGGACAAGCTCAAGGAGGTCTTCCGCCAGACCATCGTCACCCAGAGCCGCCGCGCCGAGAACAGCGCCGAGCATTCCTGGCACTTCGCCCTGATGGTTATCGTGCTCGCCGAACATTCCAACCACCAGCCGCTCGACATCCTCCGCATCCTCAAGATGGTGCTCATCCACGATCTCGTGGAGATCGACGCCGGCGACACCTTCGCCTACGACGTGAAAAACATGGCCGACCAGCACGAGCGCGAGGCCGTGGCCGCCACGCGCATCTTCGGCCTGCTGCCGCCCGACCAGGCCGCCGAGTTCCGCGCCTTGTGGGACGAGTTCGAGGCGCACGCGACCCCCGAGGCCCGATTCGCCCTGGCCTGCGATCGCTTCCACCCGATGCTGCTCAACTGCCTGACCGACGGTCACGCTTGGCAGAAGCATGGCGTCACCCAGGACCGCGTGCTCGCCCGCAACGCCCACGTCGCCGACGGCTCAACCGCCATCTGGGAATACGCCGTGAAGATGATCGACGAGGCCGTCGCCAAGGGCCACCTCAAGCCGAAGCCGTGATGTAGGGCGGGATCGCTGATCCCGCCTCGAACGTGATGGAGTGGTCGAACCAAGGCGGGATCAGCGATCCCGCCCTACAGCCCCCTTTATTCATACTGTCAGTTTTTTCCGCCCCTCCCTCTGACGGCCGGTGGCGTAACCTTCTTTCCCTGCCCCCGTCGTCAGGTTCACCACCCTGACGGCTTCCGCAGCCCCATCCCGCCTGCCATGAAATCCCTGCCGCGTCTCGCCTGCCTTTGTCTCGCCCTCGCCTCGTCTCTCCACGCCGCCGACACCGCCCCGGCGCTACCCGCCGACTGGATCGACCCCGAGACCGGCCACCGCGTCATCCGGCTCTCGCCCGACACCGGCGGTGTCAGCCTCTATTTCCATCAGCGCAGCTATACCCCGGAGGGCGACAAAATCGTCATCCGCGGCGCCGGCGGCATCGCGACGGTCGATCTGACCACGCTCGGCGTCTCACCCCCGAAATTTGAACTCGTCCTGCCCGGCGCCCACCCGATCGCCACGGCCTGGCGCACGCGCGAGGCCTATTACGTGGACCGCCCCCGCGGCACGCTGATGGCCGTGCATCTCGATACGAAGGTCGTCCGCGAGGTCGTCAAGCTCCCGGCCCAGGCCGCCGGCGGACAGTTCGCCCTGAATTGCGACGAGACGCTGCTAGTCGGCATCGGCCCCGATCCCGATGGTCCGACCATCCCCCGCACCCCGCCGACCGACGGCATGGGCGGCACGCTTGAGGCCAACTGGTCCCGCGGCACCCCGAAGATGATCTTCACGATCAACGTGCAGACCGGCACCTTCAAGGTCATCCATCGCGAGAACGACTGGACCAACCACCTGCAGTGTTCGCCGACCGATCCTCAGCAGATTCTCTTCTGTCACGAGGGCCCGTGGCATTTCAACGACCGCACCTGGACCGTCCGCGCCGACGACGGCAAGCCCGCCCGTCTGCTCCACGAACGCACCATGAACATGGAGATCGAGGGCCACGAGTTCTTCAGCCACGATGGCGAGACGGTCTGGTATGACCTGCAGACGCCGCGCAGCACCGTGTTCTGGCTCGCGGGCGTGGAACTCGCGACCGGCCGCCGCACTTGGTATAACCTCAAGCGCGAGGAATGGTCCGTGCACTACAATATCTCGCCCGACGGCAAGCTCTTCGCCGGCGATGGCGGCTACCCCGGCAGCGTCGCCGCCCGCGGTCCCGCCGGCGAGACGATCGATCCGCCGGCGCAGGGCCAGTGGATCTACCTCTTCCGGCCGGCCATGGTCAAAGGCAGCTCGTTCCGCGACCCGAAGCAACTCATCGACACCGGCTACCTCAAGGCCGAGCGCCTCGTGAACATGGCGAAGCACAACTACAGCAAGACCACCGGCGTCGAACCCAACCTCACCTTCACGCCCGACGGAAAATGGATCATCTTCAGCGGGAATTTTCACAGCCCGCAGCTCAACGGCAAGCACGTCACCCACGTCTACGCCGTCGAACTCGCTCCAGCCAGATAGCCCCGCCTCCATTCAACTCTATGCACCACCTCACCCGCATCTGCCTCGCTTTGCTCAGCTGCGTCTTGCTGGTCCACGCCGCCGATAATCCGCCTCCCCGCGAGCGCGTCTCCTTCAACGCCGACTGGCGCTTCATGAAAGGCGACCATCCCAGCGTCGGCGAGTCGCTCACCTACGAACGCATCAAGGACTGGGTCTTGCCCACCGGCGACAACCTGCTGCTCTACCAAGCCGCGCGTCGCCCGCGCCCCGACGGCGCACTGGCCGCGACGCTCGCCGGCGACAGCGCCATCCCCTACACGCGGGCCGACTTCGACGACACCGCCTGGCGCCCGCTGAACCTGCCCCACGACTGGGGCATCGAGGGACCGTTCCAGCAGGAACTCTCCGGTGATACCGGGAAGCTCCCGTGGTTCGGCACCGCGTGGTATCGGAAGAAATTCGCCGTCCCCGCTGCCGACGCCGGCCGGCAGACCTACCTCGAACTCGACGGCGCCATGGCCTACGCCCTCGTGTGGTGCAACGGCCGCTTCGTCGGCGGCTGGCCCTACGGCTACTCATCGTGGCGCGTCGACCTCACGCCCTACCTGAAGCCCGGCGCTGACAACGTCCTCGCCATCCGCCTCGACAATCCCCGCGAGTCCTCGCGCTGGTATCCCGGCGGCGGCATCTACCGCAACGTCTGGCTCCTCCAGACCGCGCCCGTCGCCATCGCCCAGTGGGGCGTATTCGTCACGACGCCCGTGATCGCCAAGGACTCCGCCACCGTCGACGTCGCCATCACCGTGGACAACCTGACTACCGCCGTCGCCAACGTGACCGTGGCCGTGAAACTCTTCGCCGCCGACGCCGAGGGCCGCCCCGTCGCGGAACCCGTCGCCACCGCCGCCGCCCGTCCCTTGCGGCTCCAGCCCGGCCGCATCGCCAACCTCAGCCACACCCTCGTCGTCTCCTCGCCGAAACTCTGGAGCCTGCGCGAGCGCAACCGCTACGTCGCCGAGACCACCGTCCTACAGGACGGCAAGGTCATCGACTCGGTCACGACCCCCTTCGGCATCCGCACCATCGCCCACACCGTGAATGACGGCTTCCTGCTCAACGGCGAGCGCGTGCCGCTGAACGGCGTGTGCAACCACCACGACCTCGGCGCCCTCGGCTCGGCGATCAACGTCCGCGCCCTCGAGCGCCAGCTCGAGATTCTCCAAGCCATGGGCGGCAACGCCATCCGCACCAGCCACAACCCGCCCGCCCCCGAGTTGCTCGAGCTCTGCGACCGCATGGGCTTCGTGGTGATGGTCGAAGCCTTCGACTGCTGGCGCATCGGCAAAAAACGCGACGACTACAGCCGCCTCTTCGACGACTGGCATGCGAAGGATCTCGCGGCCATGGTCCGCCGCGACCGCAACCACCCGAGCGTCATCCAGTGGAGCATCGGCAACGAGATCCGCGAGCAATACGAGCCCGACGGCTGGAAGCTCGCGGCCCACCTCGCCGGCCTCGTCCGCGCCGAGGACCGCACCCGGCCGGTCGTCGCGGGCCTCAACAACATCGGGGCCGGCTACAACGGTTTCCAGAACGTCGTCGACATCATCGGCTACAACTACAAGCCCGACGAATACCTCAAGCTCCGCGCCATCCACCCCCACCTGCCGCAGATGGGCGCCGAGACCTCGTCCTGCATCAGCTCCCGCGGCGAGTATTTCTTCCCCGTCAGCAACGACAAGCTGGAGGGCCACGCCGACTTCCAGATGAGCAGCTACGACCTCTCCGCCCCGCGCTGGGCCTGGCCGCCCGACGTGGAGTTCAAGGGCCTCGACGAGGCGCCGTTCACCGCCGGCGAGTTCGTCTGGACCGGCTTCGACTACCTCGGCGAGCCCACGCCCTATAACGCCGACACCACCAACCTGCTCAATTACTCCAACCCCGCCGACCGTGAGAAGGCCGCGCGGGAACTCAAGGAACTGGGCAAGATCCGCGTGCCGTCGCGCAGCAGCTACTTCGGCATCATCGACCTCGCGGGCTTTCCCAAGGACCGCTACTACATCTACCAAGCCCGCTGGCGGCCCGACCTGCCGATGGCGCACATTTTGCCGCACTGGAACTGGCCCGAGCGCGTCGGCCAGGTCACGCCGATCCACGTCTACTCCTCCGGCGACGAGGCCGAACTGTTCCTCAACGGCAAGTCCCTCGGACGCAAAACCCGCGGCTCCCTCGAATACCGCTTCCGCTGGGACGATGTCGTCTACCAGCCGGGCGAGTTGAAGGTCGTCGCCTACAAGAAAGGCGCGAAATGGGCCGAAGCCGTGCAGCGCACGACCGGTCCCGCCACGAAGCTCACCCTCGCCGCCGATCGCGCCGTGCTGCGCGCCGACGGCTCCGACCTGTCCTTCGTCACCGTCACCGTCGCGGACAAGGACGGACTCCTCGTGCCGCGCTCGAAGAACGCCCTAAAATTCTCCCTCACCGGTCCGGGCGAGATCATCGCCACCGACAACGGCGACGCGACGAGCTTCGAGTCGTTCCAGTCGCCGGAGCGCAAGGCCTTCAACGGCCTCGCCCTCGTCATCATCCGCACCAAGGCCGGCGCAGCAGGCGCGCTCACGCTCCGCGCCGAGTCCGCCGGCCTCACTGCCGCCGAGATCACGCTCACCAGCCAATAACTGTAGGGCGGGATCGCTGATCCCGCCTCGCACGCCTCCGCCTGCTGTCCCCGCCCTTCCATCCCATGAAACACCTTCGCTCCCTGTCTTCCGTCCGGCGCCTGCCCGCCATAGCATTGGCGACGGCGGGCCTTCTGTCCTCCGTCCTCTGTCTTTCCGCCCAAGCCCCCAAGGACACCACCGTCGCGCCGCCGCCCGAGCCGCCCAAGCCGGCCGTCGAGGTCATCAACCCCGCCTTGCCCACCCTCTGGGTCGCCAGCGACTCCACCGCGGCCAACGGCGGACCCAACGCCACCGGCTGGGGCGTGCCGCTCCCGTCCTATTTCGACCCGGCCAAGCTCAACGTCGTCAACCGCGCCCGCGGCGGACGCAGCAGCCGCACCTTCATCACGGAGGGTTTGTGGGACAAGCTCCTCGCGGGCGTGAAGGCCGGCGACTTCGTGCTGATCCAGTTCGGCCACAACGACGCCGGCGTGATCAACGAGGATGCTTCCGTGCCGCGCGAGCGCTGGCGCTCCCGCGGCGTCATCCGCAGCCTCGGCGAGGAGACCGAGCAGATCGAAAACATCATCACGAAGCAGCCCGAGACCGTCCGCACCTACGGCTGGTATATGCGGAAAATGATCGCCGACGTGCAGGCCAAGGGCGCCACGCCCATCGTGCTCTCGCTCACCGTCCGCAACGAGTGGAAGGACGGCAAGGCCGAGCGCAACAACGGCCCCTGGCGTCAATTTTCCGGGCAACTCGCCGAGACCGCCGGCATCGCCTACATCGACCTCACTCGCCTCATCGCCGACGAATACCAGAAGCTCGGCGCCGACAAGGTGAAGACCTTCTTCCCGAAGGACCACACGCATACCGGCCCCGAGGGCGCCGACCTCAACGCCTCGCTCGTCGTCGCCGGCCTGAAGGGCATCCGCAAGGGTCCCTTCGGCGACTATCTCTCCCCCAAGGGCGCCGCGATCGAGGCCGACAAGATCGGCTGGCTCAACCTGCCCGAACCGGCCGACCCGAAGCTCCCGTCGCTCGTCCTCATCGGCGACTCCACCGTGCGCAACGGCCGCGGGGACGGCGCCGGCGGCCAGTGGGGCTGGGGCGATTCGCTCGGCGCCTGGTTCGATCCGGCCAAGGTCAACATCGTCAACCGTGCCATCGGCGGACTCAGCAGCCGCACGTTCCTCACCCAGGGTCACTGGGACCGCGCGCTCACGCTCATCAAGCCGGGCGACTTCGTCCTCATGCAGTTCGGCCACAACGACAACATCGCGCTGAACGACACCACCCGCGCCCGCGGCACGATCAAGGGCGTCAGCGAGGAGACCGAGGAGATCGACAACCTGCTCACCAAACAGCACGAGATCGTGCACACCTACGGCTGGTATCTGCGGAAATACATCCGCGACGCCAAGGCCTCCGGCGCCACGCCGATCGTCTGCTCCCTCGTGCCGCGCAAGACCTGGAAAGACGGGAAGATGTCGCGCCAGACCGATTCCTACGCCGGCTGGGCGAAGGAGGTCGCCGCGCAGGAAGGCGTCGGCTTCATCGACCTCAACGACCTCGTCGCCACGCGCTACGAGGCGCTCGGCGCGGAGAAGGTCGAACCCCTCTTCGCCGATCCGCACACCCACACCAGCAAGGCCGGTGCGGACCTCAACGCCGAGATCCTCGTCCGGGCGCTGCAGGCCCTCCCCGGCGCACCGCTGAGCCCGTTTCTGTCGCCAGCCAGGTAGGGCGAATCCTCCGGATGAGCCGTTTCGACAAACTCTAGCCCGAACCTGTCGAGGGGCCACGGCTCGTCGACAGGCGAGCTCTCCACTCCCAATAATCCAACGATGCCATGGAATGTAGGGTCGCCGCTTGTCGGCGGACCGTTCCGCGAGCGAACCGCGGCACGGCGACAAGCGCCGGCCCTACACACCGTCTGGTGATTGCAGCGTCACTCTGGAATTCGACTCTATTGCATAGATCCGAATTTGGCGGGATCCGGACCCCCGCCACTCCATCAATTGAATTGCCGCGATCACACCGCATCGCTTGATTCCGGTCCGGACGTTTCACCGCATATGCAGAAGCACATCAGCTGGCTCATGGCCGAGATCGACCGCTGGAAGGCGGAGGGACTCGTTACGGAGGAACAGGCCGGCCGCCTGCGGCAGCGCTACGCCCGGCCGCCCGGGGAGGCCACCCCTTGGGGCCTGCTCGTCTTCGCCACCGCCGGCGCCATCGTCATCGGCCTGGGCGTCATTCTGCTCTTCGCCTACAACTGGGACGAGATCCCGAAGTTCGCCAAGCTCGCCCTGGTGTTCGCCGCGGTGATCGGCGCACACACCGGCGGCATCCGGCTGCTGGCCCGGGAGGGCTGGCAACCCAAGCTCGGCGAGGCGCTCACCGTCCTCGGCACCATGTTCTACGGTGCGGGCATCTGGCTCGTCGCCCAGATCTACAACATCGACGAGCACTACCCCAATGGCTTCCTCTTCTGGGCGCTCGGCGCTCTGGCCATGGCGTGGGCCATCCGCTCGACGGCCAACGGTCTGCTCGCCGTCATCCTGCTCGCCATCTGGGGCTGCTGCGAGACCTATGACTTCCGCAACCCGGAATACTGGTCGATGCCGCTGATCGCCCTCGGCCTGCTCCCGCTGGCGTGGATGCAGCGCTCCGCCATCTTGCTGGCCGCCACGCTCGCCGCCCTCCAGCTGCTCATCGCCATCAATGTCGGGTTCTGGGGCGCCGGCGCGCACGCCTTCACCGCCAGTCTCGCCCTCGGCGTGCTGCTGGTGGCGGCCTCGCGCCTGACCGCGGCCGACCGTCCCGACTTCGCCGCGGGCGCGAGCGTGATGACCTTCTTCGGTTTCGGCGCCTTCCTCGTCTGCGCCTACCTGCTGTCCTTCCATGACGCGGCGAACGACCTGCTCGACTGGTCGCGCGGCAGCGGCTCGCGCCAGGGCATCGCCTTCGCGTTCGGCTGGACGTTGTTTGCCGCCGGGTTCGCGAGTTGGATCTGGCTGGCGCGCCGCAGCCTGTTGCGGCGGGAGATGGCAATCCGACGTGAGGAGTGGCTGCTGCCCATCGCGCTGGCCTATTGCTTCGGCGTGGCGGCCTTTGGTGGCCGGGACTGGTCGTTGCTGGCCTCGTGGGCCTTCAACCTGATCCTGCTGGGCTTCGCCGTCATGTGGATGTGGCGCGGGTGCCAGGAAAGCCGGCTGCGCCCGACCGTGCTCGGCTCGCTGCTGCTCAGCGCCGTGGTGCTCGCCCGCTACTTCGACCTGTTCCAGAGCCTCGCCTCGCGCGGCGTGGCTTTCATCATCCTCGGTGGCATCTTCGTCGCCGAGGCCATGTATTACCGGAAAATCCGGCGCGCGGCGGGAGGTGACACATGAAGGTGAAACTCGCCCTCCTCGTCGTCGCCTGGCAGGTGCTCGTCCTCGCCTTCATGGCCGGCCAGCGCGAATGGATCCAGCGCACCGGCACGCCGCTCACCCTGCGCACCGCCCCGGTCGACCCCAACGATCCTATGCGCGGCGCCTACGTGCGTCTCGACTACGAGATCAGCTTCGTGCCCGCCACCCTCTGCTGGGGCGAAGTCGCCAAATGGACCAAGACCACCGACTACCGCGAACAGCAGCGCCTGTGCGACCGGGTGGTCTACGCTGCGCTGCATATTGATGCCTACGGTCTCGCCAATCTGACATCGCTCAGTGAAACACCGCCCGACACCGGTCCCTACCTGCGCGGTCGCGTGGTGAGCGCCGACAGCAACGGCGTGCGCGTGCGCTACGGCATCGAGGCCCTGTTCATGCACAAGGCCGCCGCGCAGAAGATGGAAGCCATGGCACGCAACGAAAAGGCCGGAGCCCCGATGGCCATCAGCATCGGCGTCGGTCCGTCGGGCATCGCCGTGCTGAAGGACCATGCGTGGGAACCGCTCGGTATCACCATCACTCCCGACCGTCCACCCCAACCGCAAAACCGCTCCTCCAACCAACAGTGGCAGCAGCGGGTCCTGACCGGATTGACAGTCACTCTGCACAATTACGGCGACAAGGATGTCGCCATCGTGAATCTACCGGATGGCCAATCTTTTCATCTACTCCAGAACTACCGCGTCAACATGTTCCGCTACGAGTGGGTCGGCCGTGAAGAAAACTGCCCTCTTCCGACCGCCGCCGACATCATCGTCCTCAAGCCCGGCGCCACCCATCAGGTCCACCTCGACCTCACCCAGCCCCAATGGTGGGTGATCGACACCAACAAACCCGAAGCCGGACCGATGCCGTTGCAAAAGGTGACGGATGCGTGGTCCGCCAGTTTTCGTATTCAATACGCTCCTCCACCGGCCACAGCCACGCGTGACCTGCCCCACGCCGATCTCATCCGCCACGCCCCGCTCCGTTCCCGGGCCTTCAACGCGAATGCGGGGGTGGATTAGGCTCCGTTGCTGGAGCGGCTTTGCGTCGCGCTCTGCCTTCCGTCCTCAGATCTCTACACGTAGGTGACCTTGCCCTTGTCATCGATGCTGATGGCGCCGAGAGCCACCAGCTTGGCCAACATCTGCTCCAACTCGGCATCACTAAGTTTGTTGCCGAAGAAGGTGGCGATGTGATGGAGCAGCGTCGTCCTCTTCTTGGGGCAATGTTGCGGCCGGCCCTTGAAACTCTCGATCAACTTGCCCAGCCGATCCTCCGGAGGCTTCGGGGGCGGAGGAACAATCTTGGCCGGGGGCGCGGGCTTCTTTGGCGCCGGCTGAAACACAGCGGCAAAGGTATCGCGGCGAGCGACCTTGCGGCCGTTCGCAGACAGATGAGCGAGCAACGGCTCGAAATCCTTGTCCTTGGAAACGATGGTGAACAGCGCGTCCGGGCTGCGCGACACGACCTGTCCGAGATAATAGGCCAGGGTCAGGTCGAGCGCATTGTTTCCGGAGGCGCCAACCTCCACCAATTCAACCTGCGCGGGAATCCGGCGCATCTGCTGCACCAAAGACAGATCGAGTTTCGTCTGCTTCTTCCCGATCAGCAACGTGACGTGAATCGGCTTCCCTTCCACCACGCCAAGGTCGACCTTCGGGACATTCTCGAAGTCCACGAACACGTAATGGGTGAAATTGTCGGGTTTCATTGCTCAATACCCGGCGCGGCAAATGGAGGGGGCGGCTGGACGAGCTGCCGTCGCTTGAACCAGAACGCAATGGCGCCGACCGGAAGGGAGAATGAGAAGATCCACGGCATATAGATGCCGGAGGCCATGGCACCGGCACCAAACAATTGGAAATAGAGCAATTTGTAAGCCATCGCCCCTGTGGTCCAGTTGAACGAAAACTGCACGAACCCGACCAGCACGAAGACGATCCATAGCCATTTCCGCCGCTGAATTCTGGTGCGGATACAGACAACCAGCGTGGTGAGGATGAACAACGGCACGATGATCGTTGCCGCCAGAAAGAGATAATGTGTCGGGCCGGCTCGCTTGAACGTGAAGGCATTCGTCTCCTGCAATGATCGTTCCAACGGCACCACCCGCATGCCCGTGATCTGCCGCGGTGTATCTGTGCGCTCGCGCCATGCCGCATTGACGATGATCCACTTGGAGTCATAGCCGAACTGGAAAGTGACATTGTAGTTGGAGTCCTGCAGCGTGCGATTCGTCTGATAACCGACCAAATCGGTGACCGTCGGCGCGCCTGGCGGCATCATCCCCCGCATGGTCCTGAGCAGTTCCACCTCATTCCCCTTCCGTAGTCCGGGATCCAGTTCCGTTGCGAGCGCCTCCAAGTCCCCGTCTTGCAAGCGCTGGATATAATCCCGCGCGATCTTCTGCTTGTCCGCATCCACAAACTTCTCGATCCAAGCCTTCTGCGAGCAGGCCGCCAGGAAAACAGTCAAAATGATGATCAGCCACTTCTTCATATTGGTGTATCCCCCGTGGCCCCGGGAGAAGGGATCAAGGTTTGGGCTGGCGCGTCCCGGCGTCAAATGACAATCGCTCAAACACCCGACACCTCGCGCACGAGCCATCCATGCAAAAAAAGAATCAAGTGCCGCGCGGGCGTGACGTATTACTTGGTGTCCGCCGGTTCTTTCAGGAAATCCATCAAAGGCATTCTATTCCAATACATGCCTGTGCTGTCACAAAACAGTAGTCCCGCTCCCTTCGGGGAGATCAAAAGGCGACGAATGCTGACAGCTAGGGCTTGGCCACCGAATTGGTCAACCAGCCTGAGAGAACCGGCGGCATTTTTTCCATCCGCGCATCGGATGAGGCTCCGCAGATCACGCCGATGAACGCGGAAGGGGCCAAGCCCCGCATCAGCGGAAGCCTGCAACCCTGTCTTTCTCCGCGCTCTCCGCGTCCTCTGTGTTTAAAGTCAGCCGGTAGTTTTTCTGCTTCAACACAGAGATCACAGAGGGCGCTGAGGGATTTTCTGCCCAGACTGGTTTCGCCGCCTATCGTTATACAGTCCCGTTGTGATCACGCGCCGCGCTCAGCGTGCCGCCTTGATCCGCTCCGGAGTCATGGGCAACTCAAGCAGACGCGCACCGGTGGCGTCGTGAACGGCGTTGGCCAGGACCGCGCCCATCACGATGATGGCGGGTTCCCCGCCGCCCTGCGGCGGCTGATCCGACGCATCCAGGATCAACGTCTCGATCTTCGGCACCCAGGAAAAACGCGGGATGTCGTAGGTGTCGAAATTCGTGTCGAGCACCTCGCCTGCCTTGAAACGGATGCCCTCCGTCAGCGCGTAACCCAGGCCCATGGTGATGCAGCCTTCCATCTGGATCTTTGCTCCCTGGGGATTGATCACGAGGCCCATTTCCTGGGCGCACAGGACGCGCTTGACCGTGACCTTGCCGGTTTTCGAATCGACCGACACCTCGGCGATCGTGGCCACGTAGGTGCCCGCATCCAGGCCGATGGCCACACCCAGGCCGCGGCCGCTCACGCCCGTCGCCGGCTGCCAGCCCCATTGCGCGGCGGCCGCCGCGAGGACGCGGTGCGCGCGGGGATTGGTGAGATGCTTCAGGCGGAACTCCACCGGGTCCGCCCCGGCCAGCGCGGCCAGCGCGTCGATGTGCGACTCGCGGGCAAACGCGTTGGTGTTGCAGCCGGGCGCACGCCACGCGCCGACGCCGAACGGATGCACCCCTGGAGGCCCGCTGTAGTTGCCCACCGCGGAGATCCGGTGATCGGCCACGTCGTAAAGCAGATCCGAGCCGCGATCGCCCGCGAACCGGACGTTGTAGTCCCAAAAGGCGATGCGCCCCGCATCGTCGACGCCCGCCTGCACCTTCACCACTGCCGCCGGCCGGAACGTTTCGCTAAAAAACTCCTCCTCGCGCGTCCACCTGACTTGCACTGGACGCCCTGTCGCCTTCGACAGGCGCGCGGCCTCCACGGCCTGCAGGTTGAACGCCTTCCCCCCGAAGCCGCCGCCGACAAAGGGCGTGATCACCCGGACATTGGGCACAGGGCAGCCGAGGGCCTTGGCGATCTCGTCGCGCGCCCCGAAGGGATTCTGCGTCGAGGCCCAGACCGTCATTTTCTCGCCCTCCAGGCGCGCCAGCGCCGTGTGCGTCTCCATCGCGGCATGGGCGACGTAGGCGTTCAGATAAGTCGTTTCCACCTGGCGGACCGCGCGCGCGCGGCCCTGGTCGAGGCTGCCCTTTTCTTTGACGACCCGCGCCTTCAGGTCGAAACGAGCCAGATGGTCGTAGATGTTCCGGTCATCGAGCTGGGACAGGGAAGGCTCGAACTCCGCGCGAAGTTTCCCGAGCGCCGCCTCGGCCACATCGGGCAGTTCATGCAACACGGCCACGAGTCCGGGTTCCTGCACGACGACGATGCCCTCGACGGCCTGCGCGGCCGTGGCGTCGACCGACCGGAGCTTCGCCCCGTGCGCGGGCGGCCTCAGCACGCTGGCATAAAGCATCCCCGGCAGGCGGATGTCGCCGGTGAACTTCGCCTGGCCTGTCACTTTCTCGCGGGCGTCGCGGCGCAGCAGCGGCTTGCCCACGAGTGTGAACTCGGACGGCTGCTTGAGGACCGGCGGAGCGGTCAGCCAGCGCTCGATCTTCTGTCCCTTGGTCAACTGCCCGTAGGTGATGGTCCGGGCGGGATTCTTGGCATCCGACACCACACCGAGGCGGACGGTTAGCTGTGTCACCGGAACCTGAAGCGCCTCCGCCGCCAGTTCGAGCAACACTCCGCGGGCCGCCGCGCCCGCGGCGCGCCACTGCGGACCGAAGACGCGCGTCGTCATGGAACCCCAGGTGCCCTGGTCGTAGGGGCACAGGTCGGTGTCGCCCATGACGATCTCCACGTCGTCGAGGGATACATCGAGTTCCTCCGCCAGCATCTGCGGCAGCGACGTGATCGGGCCCTGCCCCATCTCGATCTTGCCCGTGAAGCAGGTCACGTGACCGTCCTCGCCGATGCGCAGGAAGGCGTTGAAATCCGCCGCGTCCTTCGGCCGCACTTTGATCGTGATCGGATAATTCGCCTCCGCCTTCTGGGCGCTCAGGTTCGGACCCAGCGCAAACCAGACCACGAGGCCGGACGCAAAGTTCTTCAAAAAGTCACGCCGCGACGGTGTTTTCGTGGGAGCGGGATGGTCTGCGTTCATGAGGTGGCTCCTCCCCGCATGGCGGCGGCGGCGGTGAGGATCGCCTCGACGATCCGCACGTGGGCGCCGCAGCGGCACAGGTTCTGGTCCATGCCCGCGATGACTTCCGCCGCCGTCGGGTTCGGATTGGTCCGGAGGAAACCGTAGGCGGTCAGGATCATGCCCGGCGTGCAGAAGCCGCACTGCAGGGCGTCGTGCTGGATGAAGGCCTGTTGCAGCGGATGCAACGCATCGCCCTGGGCGAGACCCTCGATGGTCACGACGCTCTTCCCTGCGACCGACCTGGCCGGCACACTGCACGCCCGCACGGGCCGGTGGTCCACAAGCACGGTGCACGAGCCGCACTGGTTGATACCGCAGCCGTATTTTGGCCCGGTCAGGCCGAGCTCCGTGCGCAAAATCCAGAGCAGGGTCCGGTCCGGGGCCACCCGGATTTGCACCGGCTGGTCGTTGAGCCGGAAGGAGACGGTTTCAGTCATGGGATCAGCAGGGTTGGGGCGGCCCGGGAATCATTCCCAATGCGTGGCAGAATCCTAGGCGGAGCCGCCCCGGGAAACTCTGCAACCCTTGCCAAATGAAGCGCAGAATTTGCTGACACACAGGTGCCCGCCGCCGGCTGGCCGACGCTTCGGCCCCCGCGTCCGGAAAATGCGGTTTTAACACAGAGATCGCGGAGGACGCAGAGTGCGGCCGGGGGTTACGCCCAACGGGCAATCTCTGGCTGTTGATCCGGAGGATGCTCCGCCGATCGCGGGGATGGCTCCCAGCTTCCACCGCACAATACCGCGCCCTTCGGAAAATTCCTCTCTCCCGACTTTCTCCGCGCTCTCCGCGTCCTCTGTGTTTAAAAATCCGCCGGCCGCAGGCGACCACGTTTTCTTGCCTGCGCAACCTCGCCCACCGGTTGGGGTCATCAACGGTCATGACATCCCCCCAGACGACTCCCATCGGAGACAAACTCATCCTGCAAGGCATTCACCTCCACCTGACCGAGGCCATGAAGGCGATGATCACCGCCAAGGCCGAAAAGCTTCTGCGCCATGAGCCGAACATCGTGCGCATCCGCATCGACGTCGAGCCGCACCACAACGCCGGCCTCAAGACCTTCGAGGCGAAGGGACACATCGAGATCGGCGGTCCCGACCGGCACGTGTCGGTAATCAGCGATGATGCCTACAAAGCGGTGGACGAACTCATCGACAAGCTCGACCGCCAGCTGCGGAAGCGCAGCACGGAATACGCCAGCCGCCGCGCGGCCGACGACATCCGCAGCCACCCGGAGCAGGGATAAGGCAGGAAGGTCTAGACTGGTTTACGTTGAGGTGTGGCCGATACGGCCATGTAGGTCGGGCTTTACGCCCGACATGTCGGGCGTAAAGCCCGACCTACAAAATGGCGACGGAATGATTGAAACCTCTCCGGGCAGTAAGTTTCAAGCTCCAGGCCGTCCCTGCGTTTACCACTCACCCCTGAATACTAACTGATCAGCAGCAGCCGCGCCTCGCCGGGCTTCGTCTCTGGCGCGCGGTGGATGCACGGCGGCACGGGGCTGCCGGGCCAGTCGACGGCGATGCGCCAAAGGTTGCCTTGGCCGAAGGAATACGGCTGCGCCGACGGCACGGGGACGTAATGGAGATCGTAGCAATTTTCCTTCAGGAAATCATGGAAGCTGGCGCCATCTTCGCCATCGAAGAGCTTGAGGAGGGCGGCACGGGTTTCCGGCACATCCACACGACGCAAGGCCTCCTCGTTGCGCAAGCCCTCGCTGGCCGGCCCGTGATAGGTGCAGAGCCAGGTATCGGCCTCGACCGGTGCGCTGTCGGCATGGAAGGAAAAGACATCCGTGGCCACCGGCCCCGGCTCCTCGTCGCGCGGATAGCCATGGATGCAGTTGAGCACCGGATCGCGTTCCTGTGTCCGGAGCAACCTCAGGTCGTCGAGCATCCGGCCAATGGCGACCCGACCAGCCTCGCTCGCCGGGAGACTCAGCAACCGCGTCTCATCGAGCGCGGTGATCCCCTCGCCCGCCCCCAGCAACGCCACCACCTCGCCGAAATCGCCCGGCAGGGTGCGTTCCCAGCAAAGCGCGTTGACTCCGTCGGCAAAAGGCGTGGCGACCAGTTCAGCAAAACTGTTCACCCGCTTGATGCGCGAATGAGGGGACACGGAGGAGGCCGGGTTGTTCATATGCCATGCATTTTCCCTGGAAACGTTACACAAAGACAAGGTTCCCCTCGGTCACGCGGCTTAACTTGCGAGGTGGACGCGCAGGTCCCTCTGCGCGTCGGTTTGGCTTGCCCATGTCGAACGACGTTCGCTGACGGGCACAGGGACGTGCCCGTCCACCTTGCTTTAGGTCGCGGCGTGAGCCGCTCCACATTCAACCCAAATCCCTGAAACTGCCGAACTCGGGGTCGAAGAGCCGACGATACGTCCGCACGATCATGCCGTCGGTCTGGCCGGCGAGGTAATCGCAGATCCGCCGGGCCTTGCCATCCTGCGTCTTCTCGGCGGCGATCAGGCGGCTGACGTTCGGCGGCAGGATGTGGATCACGCGCTCGTTGCGCTCGGCGTAGTTCTCCCAGATGGCGTTGAAGAGCGCCATGATGACGACCCGGGCCTTGTGCTCGAGCTGCTCGAGCTGCGGGCTCTCGAAGATGATGTCGTTGGCCATCTTCTTGAAGAAGTTGGCCTCGGCACGCGCCGCCTCGTCGATGAGGAGGTCGTATTTGTAGCGGTTGGTCTTTTCCGCCATGAAATTCTCCCGCTCCTTCAGCCGGCAGCACTTGATGAAGTTGCCGATCTTCTGGGAAAAGGTGTTCTCGAGCCGGTCGTTGCGGATGGCGTCGAAGAGCGTGTCGATGTGCGCCTGCTCGGCCGTGCCGATCTTCTCGCCGGCGGCCCAGCGCTCGACGCGCTCGACCGTGAGGAAGCCGGCGCGCACGCCGTCGACGATGTCGTTGAGCGAATAGGCGGCGTCGTCGGCCCAGTCCATGATCTGGCATTCGACGCTCTTGAAGTCGTTGAGGGTCTCGCCGCGCATCAGGCTGCCGGGGATCCTGGTCCCGCCAAACACCCATTCGCGCACCGGCGCCTGGCCGTCGTAGATGAAATGGTTCAGCGGCGGCGTGCCCCACTCCGTGTAGAGCTTCTTGTATTTGAGCACGCCGTCGAGCAGCGCGCGCGTGGGCTGCATGCCCTTCACGCCGGATTCGTTCTGGTAGATGGTCTCGCAGAGCAGATGGAGCGTCTGGGCGTTGCCCTCGAAGCCCCCGCGGCGTTTCATCAACTCCTGCAGCGTGCGCTCCCCGGAATGGCCGAACGGCGGATGCCCCATGTCGTGCGCCAGACAGCTGGCCTCGACGAGGTCGGGGTCGATGCAGAAATCCTCGGACAGAGGGTCGCCACGGCTGAGGAGATAGGTGCAGATCGAGCGGCCGATCTGGGCGACCTCCATCGAGTGCGTGAGGCGGGTGCGGTAGAAATCGTATTCGCCGCTGAGGAACACCTGGGTCTTCGACTGGAGCTTGCGGAAGGCGTGCGCGTGGATGATGCGGTCGCGGTCGATCTGGAACGGCGTGCGGTAGTCGGTCTTCCGGGCGGAGCCCCATTCCTGCGTGTCGTAGGCGTTGTAGAAGCGGTTTTGCGGCATGGGACAGTGAGCGGTGGACGGTAGACGAAGGTGTTAGGCTGCAGGGCCGGCGCTGGTCGCCGGGCCGCGGGCTCCGGCAAACGGCGCCCCTACAGGATTCCTTTCGACAGAAGCAGGAGATTTCTCAGGATGCCAGCCTTATGGCGCATCCCTTTCAACGTCTGGTGCTCGCGGCTTTTTTGCTGACTGGTGCTTCCGCCTGGTGCGCTGAAACGGCAGCCGCCCCGGCACTCATCACGGCGGGCGACCTCTTCAACATCAAGCAGGTCGAGTCCCCTGCCCTTTCACCGGATGGCCGGTGGGCCGTCTATGTCGTGCGGTCGATTGAACCCAAAACTGACAGCAAAGAAGAGTGGACCTATCGGACGCAGCTCTGGCTGGCGGCCACGGATGGCTCGGCTGCGCCACGTCAGCTGACCTTCGGTTCCTCCAGCAATTCCAGTCCGGCCTGGTCACCCCAGGGCGACCGCATCGCCTTTGTCCGCAGCATCGAAAAGGAGAAACCGCAGATCCATCTGCTGCCGCTCGCCGGCGGCGAGGCCCAGCCTCTGACGAAACTGGAGACCGGCGCCAGCGGTCCGCAGTGGTCGCCGGACGGCTCCAGAATTCTTTTCAGCAGCTCGCTCTCCCTGGCACAAGTGCGCGACGCAATGGAGAAAGACGGCAAGGAAGCCGTCCCCGCGTGGAGTCAGGGAAAGCCGGGACGGAAGGTGAACGATGCGGCGAATTGGAAACTCAAATCGGCGGACGAAACCGCGACCCGCGAAACTGACCGTTCCTCCTCCCAGTCTTTGGCCAAGGTGGACCCGGACGGCTCGCTGCAGGAGATCCGCGAGTGGCTGGCCCGGAACGAGGCCGACGGCAGCCCGCGCGTGACGGACCGGCTGAATTTCCTCGGCGAAACCGACCTGTCCATCGAGCCGAGCTTCCCGCAACTCTACACCATCGAGGCCCGGGACGGCGCCGAACCGGTGCGCGTCACGCTGGGCTACGAGGGTTTCACCCACGCCGGGTGGTCGGCCGACGGCAAGAGTGTCGTCTGCATCGGCCCGCGCCAGGCCGACGAGCATCCCGACCGCGCGATGTTCCGCAGCCTGTATCGCGTCGATCTGGCGACGGGCGCCGCCCAGGTGCTGCTTGAAGATGCCGGCAGCAATTACGGTTCGCCGGTATGCTCGCCCGACGGCCGGTGGATCGCTTTCAGCCTGACGCCCGGCGGCCGGTTCAGCTTCGAGCAACCGATGGTCGCCGTCATGCCCGCCGCTGGCGGCGAGGTCAGGATGCTCACGCCGACGCTCGATCGTCCCGTGTCCGGCCTGAAGTGGTCGCCCGACAGCAGGTTTATCTATTTCACCGCCGCAACCAATGGCGGCTTCCCGCTCTACCGTGTGCCGGCGACCGGCGGGAACGTCGAAAAGCTGACGGACAACGAGTCCGGCGTGAGCGCCTACGACGTGGCCGGTCACATCCTCGCCTACGTGCTCACCCGTGCGACCAACCCGTGGGAACTTTTCGCCGCCCGGCACGACGCCAAGGACGCCCGCGAGCTGACTTCGCACAACAGTTCCTGGCTGACGGAAAAAAAACTCAGCGCCTACGAACCGCACAGCCTCGTGACCAAGGAGGGCCTGACCGTCGACTACTGGACGCTCAAGCCGGCGGACTTCGACGCGAAGAAAAAGTATCCCCTGCTCGTCAACATTCACGGCGGCCCGACCGCGATGTGGGGTCCGGGCGAGTCCAGCATGTGGCACGAGTTCCAATTCTACGCCGCGCGCGGCTACGCCATCGTGTTCAGCAATCCGCGCGGCTCGGGCGGCTACGGGCGGGATTTCCAGCGCGCCAATTTCAAGGACTGGGGCGCGGGCCCGGCGAGCGACGTCCTCGCGGCGACGGACATGGCCGCGAATGAAGCGCATGTGGACAAGCAGCGGTTGGTGCTGACGGGAGGCTCTTACGGCGGCTATCTGACCGCGTGGATCGTCGGTCACGACCAGCGTTTCAAGGCGGCCGTGGCGCAGCGCGGAGTCTACGACCTCCCGACCTTTTATGGCGAAGGCACAGCTTGGTTCCTGCTGCCGCTCTACTGGGGCGGTTTCCCGTGGGAAAACGAGGTGCGGAACGTGCTGAACCGCGAATCGCCCCTCACCTACGTGGAGAACATCAGGACGCCCCTGCTCATCCAGCATGGCGACGTCGATTTTCGCACCGGGGTCGTGCAGAGCCAGATGCTCTACAAGAGCCTCAAGCAGCTGGGCCGGCCGGTCGAGTATGTGCGCTACCCACGCGCCTCGCACGAACTCAGCCGCAGCGGCGAACCGAAGCAGCGGCTGGATGCCTTGGTGCGATACGAGGAATTCTTCCGGCGGTTCATCGGGGAGAAGTGAGCCGGGCTATTGCTCATTGGTCCCTGTAGGGGCGCTGCTTGACGGCGCCCGCGACCGTGATACCGCCACAACGGGCGCCGACAAGCGGCGCCCCTACGCGGAATTTGCCGCCTGATTAACGTCCTTGGGGCCGTGCGATTGTCGGTGCTTGCTCTTGTCGTGATGCCCATTGCCGCCCTAGTCTCGCTCATGCCCCATCTGCTTTTTCCCACCGCGTTCGGGACCTGCGGCATTGCGTGGAACGACACGGGTCTGACCGGTTTCCAGCTGCCGGAGGAGACCGAGACGCTGAACGAGCAGCATCTCGCCCGGAAAGCACGCAGCCTGCCGGCGACGGAGCCGGCCCCCGAGTGGGTGCAACAGGTCATCGCGCGGGTGCAGCAACACCTGGAGGGAAAGCTGCAGGATTTCTCCGGCACGGCGCTCGACTGGTCGCGCGTCACGGATTTCCAGCAGGCGGTCTACCTGCAGGCGCTGGCCATCAAGCCCGGCTACAAGAAAAGCTACGGCGAGATCGCCAAGCTCATGGCGCTGGGCCACGAAGCCGCCCGCGCCGTCGGCGTGGCGCTGGCCACCAATCCCTGGCCGCTGATTGTGCCGTGCCACCGCGTGGTGTCGGCCGGCGACAAGATGACCGGCTTCTCCGCCCCCGGCGGCGTGCGGACGAAGACCAGGCTGCTCGTCCTGGAAGGCGCGGAGCTGTTGTCGGAATGAGTTCTTTCGCGGTAGGGGCGTCGCTGGACGACGCCCGCGACAATTATGCCGTGCACGACGGGCGTCGTCCAGCGACGCCCCTACATCCATGCGCATGAAACGACGCCTTCAATTCGAGCCCGCCGTCGCCCTCGCCCACCTGCGGGCCAGCGATGCAGGCTTGGCGGATTTGATCGACCGGGTCGGACCATACACGCTCGAACTCCTGCCGGTGAAAAATCTGTTCGAGGCGCTGCTGCGGTCGATCGTCTACCAGCAACTCCACGGCAAGGCCGCCGCCACCATCCATGGCCGCGTGCTCGCCGCGCTGGACCGGCACGGTGGCGCAACGCCCGCAGCCTTGGCCGGATTGTCCGACGAGGAGCTGCGTGGAGCCGGCTTGTCGCGCAACAAGCTGCTCGCCGTGCGCGATCTCGCCGCCAAGTGCCTGGAAGGGACCGTGCCGTCGCTGGCGGACGCCGCGAAGCTCGGTGACGAGGAACTGGTGGCCCGGTTGACCGAAGTGCGCGGCATCGGTCCCTGGACGGTGCACATGCTGTTGATCTTTCATCTTGGCCGGCCCGACGTGATGCCGACGGGAGATTTCGCCATCCGGCTCGGCTTTCAGCGACTTTACCGCAAGCGCAAGGAGCCGAAACCGGAAGCCATCCTGAAACACGCCCGGCGCTGGTCCCCCTACCGCTCGGTGGCGAGCTGGTATCTGTGGCGATCGCTGGATGCGGGTTGAGGCCATTGCGGGCGGTGTAGGGGCGCTGCTTGACGGCGCCCGGGTGCGTTCGCGATGCCGTCCTCCTCGGGCGCCGTCAAGCGGCGCCCCTACAGGACCGTTGGCGTTCGCTCGACACGGGGCGAACAATGCGGCTAGCTTCCCGCCCGAGCCACCCAGCCTTATATGTCACCACGCGATGATTTGACTGAACGGTATCCCGAATTGAGCGTCGGCCGGTTGATGGAACCGCCGATTGCCGTCTTTCTCCCGCACCTGACGGTCGGCGAAGCCACCGAAAGTGTGCGTGAGCTGGCGGCACAGCGCCTCTTCACCTACGGCTACATCACCGACGCCGCCGGCCGGCTGCTTGGCGTGGTCACGATGCGCGACCTGCTGTTGCACGGTAAGGAGGAGCGGCTCGAGGACTTCATGCTGCGCCAGCCCTTCGCGTTGCAGGCGGGCACGCCGCTGAAGGAGGCCATGCGCCTGACGGTGAACAAGCACTACCCGTCCTATCCCGTCGTCGACGAACAGGGCGTGCTCATCGGCATCGTGCGCGGCGCGACGCTCTTCGAACAGGAGGCCATCGAGATCAGCGCCCAGCCCGGCAGCATGGTGGGTGTCGAGAAGGAGGAGCGCCTCGCCACGCCCTTCAAGCAGAGCCTCAAGTTCCGGCATCCCTGGTTGCAGTTCAATCTCTTGACGGCCTTCGTCGCCGCCGCGGTCGTTGGCATCTTCGAAGACACCATCGGAAAAATCACGGTGCTGGCGGTCTTCCTGCCGGTGCTGGCGGGGCAATCGGGCAACACCGGCTGCCAGTCATTGGCCGTCTCCCTGCGCGGCATGACGCTCGGCGAACTGAAGCCCGGCGCGGGCGCGCGCACCCTCAACAAGGAGGCAGCGCTCGGCTTCGTGAACGGCGCGCTGGTCGGCCTGACCGCGGGCCTCGGCATGTATTTCTACGCCACGTGGCAGCACACCGCGGAGTCGCCGCTGAAGCTCGGGGCCGTCGTGTTCATGGCGATGACCCTGAGCTGCTTTCTGAGCGGCATCTCGGGCGTGATGGTGCCGCTCACGCTCAAGAAATTCGGCGCCGACCCAGCCACCGCCTCGAGCATCTTCCTAACGACCGCGACCGACGTCGCGAGCATGGGTTTCTTCCTCGGCATCGCGACGCTGTGGCTGCTCTGAGCCGTATCGATGTAGTTGCCAGGGGTGGAACGAGAGTCTTATTCGGGAATGCACTTTCACCTGCATCGATACGGCCGAGGATAATCACTGATCTACACTAATCGAATACCAAGAGTGTCTTCAGACCCGCTTGTCATTCCGAACGAAGTGAGGAATCTCGACGTCCGCAGGTGATACCGCTCTCGCTGCGGGAGATTCCTCACTTGGTTCGGAATGACAGGAAGTGCGTATTGGTTGGTTAGAAGGCACTCCCTCGTGGTTAAAATAATTTGCGCGCGTGGGCCTAATCGACGGCGCAGCAAGCGGAATAGTCTGAAAGGGGTATGCCTTCGGGATTGTTTCCCAAGACGGTGCTTCTAGTCTGTCAGGAAATCATTCCCCCATGCTGCCTGCCAAAATGCGCGCCATCGTAAAGCCCACCGCCGGTCCCGGCCTGATCATGACCGACGCCCCCGTGCCCAAACCGGGCGTCAACGATGTGCTCATCAAGATCAAGAAGACCTCCATCTGCGGCACCGACGTCCACATCAACAAATGGGACAAGTGGGCCGCGCGCACCATCAAGCCCCCGCTCATCATCGGCCACGAATACGTCGGTGCGGTGGAGGATGTGGGCAACGGCGTCACCGGTTTCACCAAGGGCCAGATCGTCACCGGCGAGGGGCACATCGTCTGCGGGCATTGCCGCAACTGTCTCGCGGGCCGCCGCCACCTCTGCCCCAACACCGTCGGGGTCGGCGTGAACCGCGACGGTGCGTTCGCCGACTACGTGTGCGTCCCCGCCACCAACGTCTGGAAGGTGCCGGCCGGCCTGGATCTCGACGTCGTCTCCTGCTTCGACCCGCTCGGCAACGCCGTGCATACCACCCTCTCCTTCGACATGGTCGGCGAGGACGTTCTCATCACCGGGGCTGGTCCGATCGGCTGCATGGCCATCGCCGTCGCCCAACACGCCGGCGCCCGCCATATCGTCATCACCGACATCAATGACGGCCGGCTCGAACTCGCCAAGAAACTCGGCCCGATCCGCGCCGTGAATGTCGCGAAGGAAAATCTTTCCGAAGTCTGGCACAACGAACTCGGCATGACCGAAGGTTTCGACATCGGCCTGGAGATGTCCGGCAGCTCCGCCGCGTTGAACCAGATGATCGACAACATGATGATGGGCGGCCGCATCGCGCTGCTCGGCGTGCATCCCGGCGAGGCCATGGTCGACTGGAACAAGATCGTCTTCAAGATGCTCCACCTGAAGGGCATTTACGGCCGCGAGATGTTCGAGACCTGGTATAAGATGACCGCGCTCGTCCAGGGCGGCATGGATATCACGCCGGTCATCACCCACCGGATGCCGGTCGCGAATTTCCAGGAAGGTTTCGAGCTGATGGGCGCCGGCAAAAGCGGCAAGATCGTGCTGAACTGGGAGTGAGAGCGGAAAAAGCGGTCTTCCCTCTCAGGGCCGCAGCAGCCACTTCACCGCCACACCGGCCGCGACCGCGAGGCAGGAGGACAGCAGCGTGCCGATCAGCACGTATTCGGCGAAGCGGCGGTCATCGAGTTCCTTGAAGCGCGTGAACGCCTTCGCCGCGAGGGTGAAGCCGATGACGCCGAACTGGCCGTTGAGCACGAAGAAATAAATCAGCGCGCGCTCCAGCAGGCCGATGACGCGGCCGCGGTTGTATTCCCCCACGTCCAGTTCCATGGCCCCGGGCGCGCCGGCCCGCATCTGCGGCTTGAGGTTCAGCCAGTCGAACACGACCCGGATGAGCAGGTTCGCCTCGTTGGCCGCCAGGAGCAGGCCGAACCCCACCAGCTGGAATCGCGCCCCGCCCAGCGCCTGCACGAGCGGCCCCAGGGTCGTCCATTCGCGCAAGGCCGCACCCGCCCGCACCAATCCCGGGCGGAAGCCCAGTCCGACCGCCGGGGAGAAACAAACGCTCAGCGCCACAAGTCCGGCGACGCCGAGCAGCAGGCGGCCCACGTTCCGGCGCCGGGCCCGTCTCTCCCAGAGCCAGCCGGCGGCGTTCACCACCAACACGACGGCCGCGGCGGCGATCCAGGTCCGACCGGTCTCATACAACGCGGCCAGGGCCAGCAACTCGAAGCCGGTCTTGCCCGCCCAAACGCGGCCGTTGGCCGCGTCGTCCTTGAAGAGGCTCAGCAACCGGGCGAACAGCGTGACATTGGCGAAGACGAGGAATTCGGACGTCATGGCAACTTGAGTTCGCGGTTGAGAATGCGGGTGATTTCATCGCACACCCCCTTCACCTCGTCGAGGGCGGCGGCGTTGATGTTTTTGTAGACCGCGACTTTGCTGATCTGCAGCTCCTCCTCAAGCTCGCTCACGCTGGCCCCGCGCAACAGCCCGCGGATGATGCGGAGCCGGTTGCGTTCCCAGCCGTCAACCTGATGGGTCATCAGGTTCAGCAAGTGGTTGAGCAGCCGCCAAGGATCGTCGCCCGGCTCCTGCGCGGGCTCGCCATGCAGGCGGATGAAATAGCCCGTCTTCTTCAATTCCGTGATCGCCTCACGCGCCCGGTGAAACGCCGGACCGTCCATGCCCAACGCCTGCTTAGGGTTGATGTCGGTCGTCAGTTCGCCCACCCCGATGGCAAACCGCGCTTGTGCCGGATGGATCCCGGACAGAATCGTGAAAATATCCGGGAAAAGTGTGTCGGCCCGCTGATAGACCGCCTGAAACTCATCGCCCAAGGTGATGGTGTAAGGCGACACGAGCGCGGGATTGCGGCTGCTGATGCCCTTGAGCAACGAGGCAAGGTTCGACTGAAATTCGCTCCGTTTCGCCAACTGCTTCGAAGCCACGATATCGCCGATGAGTGCGAGATATTTCATGGCGAGAGGAATTAACCATATTGGTTATATTGTCAACTGTATAACCATAATGGTTTATTATATAAAAATAAACCGATCAGGTTAATAACTCGCGCAAGCCCTTGCCGTCGCTGGGATTATCCGGAAGCTGGAAGGCAAAAATGAATTCCGCCTATACCGATCATCTCAAGAAAACCCTCGGCGAGATCGAGACCGCCGGGCTGTTCAAACGCGAGCGCGTCATCACCACGCACCAAACGGCGCACATCGCCGTGGCGGGCGGCAAGCAGGTGTTGAACATGTGCGCCAACAACTACCTCGGACTCGCCGACAATCCCGAGCTGATCGCCGCCGCGCGCGCGTCGCTCGACCGCTGGGGCTACGGGCTCGCCTCGGTGCGCTTCATCTGCGGCACGCAGCAGATCCACAAGGATCTCGAGACCGCCATCTCCAAGTTCCTCGGCACCGAGGACACCATCCTCTACTCCTCGTGCTTCGATGCCAACGGCGGTCTCTTCGAGACGCTGCTCGGCGCGGAAGATGCGGTGATCTCAGACGAACTGAATCATGCCTCCATCATCGACGGCGTGCGTCTCTGCAAGGCCCAGCGCTACCGCTACAAGAACAACAGCATGGAGGACCTCGAGGCCAAGCTGAAGGAAGCCGACGCCGCGAAGGCGCGTTTCAAGCTCATCGCCACCGACGGCGTGTTCTCGATGGACGGGTTCATCGCCAACCTGAAAGGCGTCTGCGACCTCGCCGAAAAATACGGCGCGCTCGTGATGGTGGACGACAGCCACTCCGTCGGCTTCATGGGCAAAACCGGCCGCGGCACGCACGAGCATTGCGGCGTGATGGGCCGCGTGGACGTGTTCACCGGCACGCTCGGCAAGGCGCTCGGCGGCGCCAGCGGCGGCTACACCTCGGGCCGGAAGGAGATCATCGACCTGCTGCGCCAGCGCTCCCGTCCCTACCTGTTCTCCAACACCATCGCGCCGTCGATCGCCGCGGCGTCGATCAAATGCCTCGAAATCCTCAGCCAGTCCACCGCACTGCGTGACAAGCTCGAGGCCAACACGAAGTTCTTCCGCGACGGCCTGACGAAGGCCGGCCTGACCATCAAGCCCGGCACGCACCCGATCGTGCCCGTGATGCTCGGCGACGCCGCGCTGTCGCAGAAGGTCGCCGCCCGGATGCTCGAAAAAGGCGTCTACGTCATCGGCTTCTTCTACCCCGTGGTGCCGCAAGGCGCCGCCCGCATCCGCACGCAGGTGTCCGCCGCCCACAGCCGGGAGGATCTGGCGTTTGCGATTGAGAAGTTCGCCGAGGTGAAGCAGGAGTTTGCGCTGTGAAGCCCGCGTTTCTTCCACTTGTGATCCGCTTGCTGCTAGTGGCGCTCAGCCTGATTTGCGTCGTAGGCGCCCCGGCCGCAAATCTGGCGGCCCAGGACAAGGCTGTTATCGACGAGATGACGGTTAAATCGAAAGAGTTGCAGCGGAGAATTATTGCGACCGGGGATCCGCTGGAAAAGG